>JAEIGA010000008.1_pt1 | contig 280409 bp, 239 predicted proteins | sample 9270691 | NCBI WGS metagenome assembly JAEIGA01 (sample SAMN17057246, study PRJNA624740) | gut metagenome | biome: biome; isolation source: fecal sample | host: Bos grunniens | place: China: Xizang | collected 2019 | reverse complement strand
CGACCTTCGGGCAGCATACCCCGAGCGGCAAACTCTGTATGTCTTTAGTAGTTGGTTTTAAAATTAAATATAGCGGAATTGTGTAAAGGTAGCACAGCAGACTCTGACTCTGTATGTCTGGGTTCGAATCCTAGTTCCGCTGCCATAGAAAACGACCTTCCATGCGGAGGGTCGTTTTTCTATCTATGGCGGCGGAACTAGTTCGCTCGCACCAAGCTGTTGCGAGCAGAGCGAAGCAACATTGGGTTCGCATTCGCCGCTCGAAGTTCGACAAGCTCGCTTGTCAGGCGCAGAGCGAGCGAATCTTCGTGCAAAGCACGAATACCCTATTTCCTCTATACACGCCCTTGCCGTAATTTGGCGCGAAGTGCTTGCAATCTCCCCGATTTTATGCTATACTAATCTCAAAAAGGCGGTGAGGATATGCGCAGAACAAGCGAGAAGGAAATAAAAAAAGGCTTTATTGGTTTTCTCATTTTTGGAATTATAGCAATTCTTATGGGATTTATTATCCTTGCGTACCCCCTCATACCAACCACACCATATGAAGAATACAAAGAGAAAGAGGTTGTTATTTCAACCTTTGATTTTTCTACCGGCCGACATCGTGCATCTTATTACTATATCATCACGGAAGACGGCGAAAAATTCAATATTACAGGCGAATATAGCGCACCCCAACTGTACCAAACTTTAATCAAAGATACTGTTGCTGTTATAAAATATGATACCAATAGTATTTTGCCTTTTAAAAAATATGCCGAAGAAATAACTGTTAATGGAAATAAAATTGTGACGTACAATAATGATGCTCCAACAAACTGGACTCCACTTATCATCTTTTGCTTGCTTTTTTGCCTTATCGGGGGTGCGTTTTTATTTTTCTACCATTGGTATATCACACATAACCGAAAATTGCAATCAAAAAGAGATGAAAGAATAAATAAAAAATACGGTCAGCTCAAAAAGTGAAGCATCATCTATTCTCTCTTTCAAACATACCACCGTTTGAGTTCGAAACCTTATTAAAGAATGCAAAAAACATCTTTTTCGTAGCCTTTATACACAAGCAAGCCACCCAAAAGGGTGGCTTTTTTATTGCCTGTGGTGTCTGAGTTAACTCGCTCGTACTTAATTTTCTATTCTACCTTCAAGTCACTCGCCATGCCGCGCCTGTATGAGAAAAGACTTGACATCGTGACCAATCGAGCATAGAATATACTTAGCAAAGCTCAAAAGGCGGTGATGAATGTGACAAAATACCCGATAATCCTGGTCCACGGACTCGCAATAAAGGAATCGCGGGTAATGAGAGCGTTTGGAAAAATCGAACAGGTGCTAAAAGAAAACGGCTATACGGTGTATATTGCCGACATTGATGCCTTCGGGGCGATAGAAACAAACGCCGCTCAGCTCAAGGACTTCATACTGCGCTCACTTGAGGATAGTAGCGCCGAGCGCGCTAACATCATAGCGCACTCAAAGGGCGGGCTTGATTCAAAATATATGATAACAAATCTCGGTATGGAGGATAAAATCGCCTCACTGACAACGCTGTGTACTCCTCACAGAGGCTCAATAATCGCATCGTGGATATGGTCCTTACCGTTATGGATGAAGCGTATCTTCGCCTTTTTCATTAATTCCTTCTATAAGCTTGTCGGTGACGAGCTCCCCGATGCTATGAGAGCGTGCGAGCAGCTCAGAGCCGTTGATGAAAGCGAAGAGGCGCTCTGCTTTTCCGAAAAGGTGTACTGCCAGAGCTATTCCACCAATTTAAAGCGCGGAAAAGACTGCTTTCTTATGGGACTTCCGATGACTCTGTATAAGCATTATGAGAAGGTTGATAACGATGGAATGGTGTCCGGTAAGTCGGCTGAATTCGGCAATTATCGCGGAGATTGCCTTGATATCTCGGTATCACATCTTCAAATCGTTGATTTTCTGGCAAAAAAGAGTCAGCGCGAGAGGATTTTCGCTTTTTATATACAGCTGTGCCGTGAGCTCGGAGAAATGGGATTCTAGCATCAATATGATAAGCGGCAAAGCACGGTTAATAATGGTGTAATATCCTTAGCGGAGAGTTTTCGCTAAACAAAAGCACAAAAAAAGAGAGAACAAATCGGTAGCCGAAATGTCCTCTCTTTTTCTTTTTCTTATTTCCTGTACCACGCGATAACGCCGTCGTCAAAGTCCATACTGCCAAGATCCTTCGCGTTTTTCTCGGGATTCGTGAGGTCGAGGGGAAACTCCTTATCAGGGTGGTAGCTTGACGAAAGATACCAGCCCTCGGGCTCCTCAAAGCGCACGGTGGCGAGCGAATAGCAGCCCTCAAAGGCGAGAGCCTCTATTCTGGTAATTCTCGCGGGTATAACCACGTCGGTAAGTGCTGTGCAGTACTCAAACGCAGACTCGGATATCTCGGTGACGTCAGCGCCCAAAGGCAGATGCTTCAAGGCGGTACAATCGCTAAATACGCCCTCGTTAATCACCGAAAGGTTGCTGACCTCTTCAAGCTTACCGCAGTTTGTAAAGGCGTAGCTCGAGACGAATGTGCCGGCAGGTATGGTTATCGAGCGAAGGTTAAAGCACTCGGCAAATGCCGCCCAGCCTATTCTCGTCACACCGTCGGGAATTGTCACCTCGGTGAGCGAAATACATCTGCGGAAGGCGCTGTCGTCAATCTCAAAGCTGAGTCCGTTGATAAGCGCGCCGACTATATCTATCTCGGGAAAAATCACCTCGGTAAGCCCAAGGCAGCCGCGAAATGCTCCCTCGCCTATTCCCATAACGGGAAGTCCGTTTATTTCCTTCGGAATAACTACCCTCTCAGCCTCCTCCTCACAGTAAATCACGGTATAGCTGTTCTCCTCTGCGGAAAGCTCGAAGGTAAGGTAATCTATAACTACTGTATTCTGCATATATACCTCTCTTGATATTATTCTTTTCTATATGGTAGCACAGCTTCGGATAAAAATCAAGCGATAAGCGGAATTTGATGGGTGTTCTGTGGCTTTTATCCAATTTTCGTGCCCGGAGAGCGCCAAAATATGAGCCTATTTTTTTCAAAAAAGGGGTGTACAAAGAAAAAAATATATGATAAAATATTTTCGTCGGATAAAAACGAAATTTAATACCGAAGAAAGCGTGAGGAGCACACAATGGTAAAGCTTTATGAAGGAAAAACAAAGGACGTCTATTCTCTTGAAAACGGCAACGTACTCTTAAAGTTCAAGGACGACTGCACCGGCAAGGACGGAAAGTTTGACCCGGGCGAAAACAGCGTCGGTCTTACTATCGAGGGCATTGGCAGGGCAAATCTTGCAACCTCTGTCTACTATTTCGAGCTTCTTCATAAGGCGGGTGTCAAGACTCACTACGTGAAGGCTAATCTTGACGAAGCTACAATGGAGGTTCTTCCCGCAGAGTGCTTCGGTAAAGCGCAGGGCGGAGGCGGACTCGAGGTTATCTGCCGTCTTGTAGCAACGGGTAGCTTTATCCGCAGATACGGCGAGTATATCAAGGACGGCACTCCCATTCCTCAGGGCTACGTTGAGTGCACCTTCAAGAATGACGCGAAGGGCGACCCGCTCGTTACCTCGGAGGGCCTTGAGGTTCTTGGCGTTATGTCGCGCGAGATGTTCGAGGAAATGAAGGCTAAGACCTTGAAAATCACCAAAATCGTCGCCGACGACCTCAAATCCATCGGTCTTGACCTGTGGGACATCAAGTTTGAATTCGGCTACAATAACGGCGAGGTTCTTCTTATCGACGAGATTGCCTCGGGCAATATGCGCGTATACCGCGACGGTACTATCGTAGACCCCGTCGAGCTCACCAAGCTGATCAACAACAGATAAAATAAATAAAAAACGGACTAGGTCAAAAGCTGTAATTTCAGCCTGTGGCCTAGCCCTTTTTTATTTTAACTTGGTGATTAATAACCTGTTCCGCTCAGAACAGACTCGCTGGAATATCTGCAGTCGCCGCTCTGTATCAGCTTGACGTCGCATTTTTCAGCCGACACGTTGATAAACATATCAGGCTCGGAGCAAGGAAGTCTTTCTCCCTCCATACGAATCATACAGTTCTTGAATTTCGCCTCGGATAGACCAATACAGTCGGAGAAGTCGACCTCCTCGAAGAACACGTTTTCAAACTCCACGTTGGCAAGATTAGCCTTGGAGAAGCTACATCTGGTGAAGGAGGTGTTCGCTATTATAGCGCCCGAGAGGTTACAGCCGCTAAGGTTAGCGTTCTCGAAGGAGCACTTATTGAGGCTCGCGCAGATAAGCTTCGCGTCGCTCATATTGGTGTTGCTGAACTCGCAGGCGACAACCGTGGCTCTCGCTATCTGCGCGCCCTTGAAGCTCGACTGATTGAAGCTGTTGGCTATGAGCACAGAGCTCGAAAGATTAGCGTCGTTGAAATGGCTCCAGTGCATGAAGTTATTGAAGAGGAAGGAGTTCTTCATATCCGCTCTGACAAATCTGCCTCTTGCCATATTGACGTTGATAACGGTGAGTCCAGTCGCCAGTGCTCCTGTCAAATCAATATCCTTCGCGTTGTAGGCGGTGATAACGTCCTTATCAATATCGCTATAATCAAATCCGTTGACACGGGGCTCTCTCAGGTGGTCAACCTCGTCAAAGCAGGACGCGCCCGACACGGTTCCCTTTTCAAGCAGTCTTGAAAGATAGGGCTTTTCATCGCTGTCGCCCGAATAGATAATCTTCGCGTTCATAAGCACCGCGCCGTTAAGGTTAGCATTCTCGAGGTTGCAGTCGATAAGCACGGCGCTGACAAGGCTCGCCTCGCCAAAGTTAGCCCCCTCGAAGCTCGCGCGATAGGCGTCGATAGCGTTAAGGTTGGAGCGCTGGAACATTGCCTCGTCGGCGTTGGTGTAGTAGAATACAGACTCGGACATATCCGACTGACGGAATGCGGACGCCACCATATCGACGTGAGAGAAGTCGGTATCCTTTATCGATACCTTTTCCGCAGATACAAATCTGAGCTTAGCAACGTTAAAGCATACTCTGCCGACGGTTCTCTCGCGGATTTCCTTAAAGCTCTTCTTGACTTCGCTCATAGCCTGCCACTCTTCGCCCAGCTCAAATATATCAGTCGAGGGCGCCTTGCCGTACGCTACGAGCTTCTTTCCCGCGTACTCAAAGAGCTTTTTCATCTTCTTGTCGTCGATTTTCTTGACACGGGGGCCCTTCTTCTTAATAACTCGCCACATCTGAGCCTCCATTGTACGAAGCTCGGGGAGGAAGTCGAAGGTATGCTTTCCAATCTTGGAATACTTGTGGTAGCTTATAAACTCATCCATCGCATCAACGAGAATGAGATAAGACTTGTCGATAAGGCTGCTTCCGTAGCCTAAGAATATACCGGGGGCGTTGTCCTTGAATTTAAGCGACTCGTGGAACTCGCGGCAGAGGCTGGAGCTCTGGTTATCCTTGACCTCGTTATCAACAGCGAGAACAAGAATTGCCGCAGATTCCTGCTTGTTATTCTCCTCGGGCTGAGATGAATAGAGCTTGAAGTTCTTGATAAATTCATCAAGGGCGAAGCATCTTCTCAGGGCGTTCATACGCTCTCCGTACTCGCCGTCGTCGTTCATAGCTATCGTTCGCTGCTTATCTATCCACTCTCTGTGGAGAAGGAACTCGCTGTCAAAGCTGTAGAACTTACCCATACAAGCGTTCTTCTTCTCGGGGTTGTCCTTATATCTCTGCGATGCGTACTTATAGTAGTTGTTGCCCTTGACAAGATTGTAGAGCATATTCATACCGGGATAATCGTCGATGCGTATATCACGAAGCCTGATAACGTTCATCTGACAGCCGTCAAGTATACTGTTGGTAAGGTCGATGCCCGTCATATCCGAGTAGTTGAAGTTCGAGTCGGTGAAGTCACTGTTGCTGGCATCCGCCTGAATGAAGTTACCGGTCGAAAGGTCACAGCGGCGAAGCACCGCGTTCTCAATCCTCGAGAAGCGGAAGGAGGAGTGAGTGAAGTTCGAGTCGGAAAGCTCCGAATAGTTGAGCCAGCCCTTATCAAATACAGAGTTACCAAGGCTGATGTCGTTAATCTTGACGAACGAAGTGAATCTGTCAAGGAGGACTCTTTTCATAACCTTGGCATATCCGAGGATACGGCGGTTGTCGCTTCTCTCCTTCGCCTGCCTTCTGACCTCTATATCCCTTTGCTCTGCGCTCTTCTTATTGGCCTTAAGAGAGGTGGGCTTGTTCCACCCGCCGTACAGCCACCGTATCGGCGCTATCATTTTATTGTATTTTTTATCCGTCGAGGTCTTTTTCTTGATTTTCCATCTTCTCGAGCGCTCGTCGCGACCGTTATACTCGGAGTAGTGTATAAGCGCGTCACGGTAGCCTACAAGCTGCTCGTATCCCTCAAAGAATTCGTCTATTATAGCAGCCGTGTTGTCCTTGTAGTCCCTTATGTAGCCGTGCTGCTTGTTGTCAATGCTGTTAATCTCCTCGATGCTCGCAGAATAATCGCACTCGTCGGACACGGTGAACTTGTACGCAAGCCTCGCCTTCTCAAAGACCTCCTCGACCTTGTCGTTGTCGTACGGAGATTCGTCGTTTCGGCAGGTGGAGAGAAGCTGATATTTAATATGGTCGAGGAAGCGGTTTTCCTCTCTTATATCTATCTGGTTGCTTCCGTCTTTTCTGGCGTAGAGATACTTGAAGCCCGAGCGCATACTGCCAAAGACGAAATCGTTATTCATTATAGACTTGTCTATGTTGTTCTCGCAGATACGGGAGATGATGGTTTCTATAAACCTTACCTCCTTGCCAAGCTGGATAATAATATCCTGCTCGCTCTGACCGTCCTCGTCCTCGCTCTTGGTCACACTGCTGCTACAGCACGCCTCACGGAAGTTAAATTCCCTGTCGCCAAGCTTGATAATGATATCCTGTCCCTCGCCGCCCGATTTATTCTCGGCAACACCGCTGATACAGCACGCCTGACCGAAGCTGTATTTTCTGTCGGCAAGGTTATCAAGAAGCTCCCTTCCCTCAACGCCCTCGGCAAGACGCTCCTCGGAGGTGAGGGTGTTGTAAGCATCTGCGTCGCTCAGGACTCTGTTGTACAGCTCAATGAGTCTTTCCCTGTGCTCAATCATATTCAGCTGCGCCTCTGCGGCGATAAGACCGTCGCTGTGAGTTATGTCCTTACTGCACATTATAGTCCAGAAGGTCAGGAATATAGCGCACGCGGAAATGAAGACGAAGAAGAACCAGCGGAAGCTGAGAAGGGGAACCATAGTATCCTCAAAGCCTACCTGACCCGTGGCGTCGCCTACACCTAGGGTGAAGTTACTGATTACCTCAAGAGCAACCGTCACTATGATGGAAAATGCTATGAACAGCATATTCTTTCTGTATCGCTGAAGAATGTTGTCGACTGCCTCGCGCAGAGTAACGTCCTCGTTGGCTCTCGTTTTCAGAGAATCGTTGAGGAATATGAAGGCGGTAACGTACAATCCTATGGACGTGGCGTTAGTCGAGATGAGCATTATATTTATATCTCTGACTATACTCGTAGCGACCTCAAAGTCAGGGTCGAAAGCCAGCACCAGGAAGGTTGCGGCAACGCACACAACCACGAGTACCGCCGCCATAACCAAAGCTTTTCTTATATTCTTGTATTCTCTGGCGCGGAAGAAGCGACTTTTCTGCCGCTCATCCCTCTCTGCGTCCCTTTTCGCTTTTTTTCCTGCCTTTTTTCTTCCCTCGACCTCAGCGCCGGGATGGGTCAACCCCGCTTTTTTTCTTATTCTTTTCGACTCGCGAGCGGCACTTCTTGGGCTACCCTGCGACTCTGCCTGAGCCGTGCTCTCGGGAGTAACCGACTCCTCAGCCGCGCCAACGCCGCCAAAAAGAGCTACCGAGCCGTTTTTTTCCTGTTCACTCATAAGTTATCTCCTTCCGCGGATTTATTTCTCAAGCCAGAACGGAAGCGCCAGAGTGTTGTTCTGACAGTTCACGCACTCCGGGCCGAGAAATAGTCCGTGCTTTCTGCATATCTGTTGTGCCTCGTTATACACTCTTTCAAGATAGAGCATCGAGGGCGCCTCCAGGCCGGACATTTCCGTGCCGGGCAGAGGTCTGAAAATTGACAGAATGGGCTGTATACCCAGTGTGGCAAGCCTTTCTATGCCCTCCATAAGCTTGGCGTGCGGCTCAAGACCGACTATGACCATACTGCGCACGTTGCCGCTTCTGCCAAGCATACGCGTAGCGTAGGAAAGCCTCTCGAAGTATACCTCGGCGGGATACTTCCCTCTCTTGCCGGGCATATACTGTCTTGCCAGCGTATCGTCGAAAACCTCTATATTGCAGGCGAGCTGATTGAGTCCCGCGTCGTACATAGCTCTGAGTGTATGCTCAGCATAGGGTACGACCATAGCGTATATCGGCGCGTATCTGGCAATGCTTCTGATAATTCTGATAACCTCAACGACGTTCCCGTTCGAGCTGTCGGGCGCAGTCTGTCCTCCGACGAGGAAGTGCGTCAGACCAAGCTCTCTGCCCGAGGCGTTGTTCGCTCCGTCATCCGCATCGAGTCCGAGGTTGCGTCGGTTTTCCCAATACTCGGAAACTACCTCGCGGACGTTGTCAAGGTCGATAACGTCGTGCGACGGGCATATATTGCAGAACTTACATCCAAGCTCGCCCCCGTCCTTGTCCTTACCCTTGAATATACAGGAGTTGGTGACGTGGACACGAAGTCTGTCGGTGGAGAGAAAGGCGACCTCAGAATAGGATATTCCGTCCTTCTCTGTTCTTTTGTCCTGGAGATTATCTCTCGGATATATGGATATTCCCACTATCTCGTCGCCGTAGTATCTGAGGTGATATTTTCCGTCCTCAAGACAGATTGAAAAGGGCGAGAGCTCGACGAATTCAACGTCGGTGGGCGCGTTGATAATAATATACTTTTCCTTAGCCAGACGGTCCTGCGAATCGGAGAGCCTCGGTATCTCTATTCTTATATCGATAGCGTTGTTGGTGGCAACCCGCAGCCCGTTTCTTTCGTTGATATGGGCGAGCGCCTCGGGTGTGATAACCACGCCCTGCACCAAAAGAGCAATCTTGAGCCTGAGAAGATAATCGCGCAGCTCACCCTTAGCCATTCTCTCCATTTTCTTGTTGAGATTGACGCTGATTTTATCCGCCCACTTAAGCTTGTGCGGCTCGCAGACGTTTTCATTTATAAGCAGGTGATACTCGGAGTCAAGCGAGGTGATGTTGGTATCGAAAACCACGCGGTAGAGATAAGCCAGATGGCTCGTTCCCTGCTTTCTGTCAAAGCCGTCGTCCTCAAGCTCAAACACACCGCCTATGCTCTTGTCGCCGGTGGCACACGCGAGGAAGCGATCGTACAGATACCTGCTGTGGAAGAGTGTTCCGTTGTCGGTATAGAAGTAGTTGCTGAAATTAACCTCCATGTCCTCAAGCGCGGCGTACTCCTCGCGCCATCCGCACTCAACGGGCTCGAGCGTGTCGGGGTCTATATTGAAGGCGGCAAGATTTATGCGCTGGAGCGAGGGTATTCCCGCCAGCTCGCAGGCTGTGTTGAGAAGCCCCGAGGACGCCTGAAACCTGTTATTGATTTCAAGCAGGGTTACTCTTCCGTCGCATATAATGGCGTCGAAGCCACACACTCCGCGATAGCCCATAGCCTGAAATTCCGCGGCGGCAATCCTGACGTCGGACTCGAATTTTCTTCTGAGCTCAAGAGGAATTGTACGATAGGTGAGGTAGTCTGCTCCGCGGTACAGAAGGCGGTTATCGTCCTCCTTCATTATCTGTATCGAGCCTTGTGACAGAAGAATTTTGTTATCAAAGATAACAACGTGTATATTTATAGGAATATTTCTCTCCATATATTCAGAGATGATATATCCCGATTCCTCATAATAATTGAGTATAGCGCGGTCGGTCGTCGGACCGAAAAGGAAGGTTCCGTTTCCGCCGCTCGCAGAGTGGGCCTGAACGACTATGCGCTTCTCGTCGTCGGGGTCAAGGCCAAGCATTTCGGCAAGATTTTTATAGTCACAGCTGGAGCGGTGACAGTCGGAAATCCTGTACAGAAGGTCCACCTTTCCCTGAAGGCGCGACTGAAACTCTCGCTTATCGTTAGTCAGCTTTTCTATTTTCTCGTGGTTGACAGCGATAAAATATTTGTCCTTGAACTCGGACAGACCTTTGATATAATAGACGGCGTTCTGGTTATAAAAATAGAATCTGGCATTATCGTCGCTATCTATAATTGACTTTATGGTGTTGTAGAAGAACTTATCCTCATTAACGTCGCTGACGTTATGATTAACACGCGATACGTTTTCCTCAAGGCAATAGGGATAGTTATTGTCCTTGCCGTCGCCGAATATGGTTACAGAGCCGGCGAAATCAATATCCTTGACGTGTGAAATATCCGCCTTTCGCGGACCAACCCAATAGATGTTATAGCTCATTACTTCTTCCTCTTAAAGCGGGAGAGCCCCCGCCCGTCAGGGCAACCGAGGGGTAATCCCATATTAATAAAATTATAGCATATTTTTCGCGAGCGTGTCAATACTTTTTATAATTATAAGAGGCTTTCGGAAGGACGGGGCGTGTGGAATAATAGAGCCCTTGTCCGAATAATATATACTGGAAAGGATGTGCCTATGAGAAAATACCTGATTTTCACAGATTCATCTGCGGATTTGCCGCAGGAAATAAGAGAGGAGCTTGATATTAGATGCCTTTCGCTTTCGGTTCGCTTTGAGGGGGAGACCTCGGAATATCTGAACAACGAAATATCCCCCGACTCCTTCTATGAAAAAATGAGAGGCGGCGGAGTTGGCAGAACAGCGGCAGTCAACAAGGAATCCTTCGCCTCGGCATTTTCCGAGGCTATCGACGAGGGGTATGACGTCCTGTATATCGGCTTTTCCTCAGCGCTCAGCGGAACCTATTCAGCGGCGGCATTGGCGGCAGAGGAGCTCAGAGAGAAACACCCCGAGGCAAGAATAATAACGGTTGACAGCCTCTCTGCTTCTCTTGGCCTTGGACTTTTGGTTTATCTGACGGCAAGAAAGCGGATAGAGGGGGCGACGCTCGATGAGGCGGCAGAGCTGGCAGGAAGAATCTGCGGCTCGGTATGTCACTGGTTCACCGTGGACGACCTCGTATATTTAAAAAGGGGCGGAAGGATAAGCGCGGCAAGCGCCGCTATCGGAAACATGCTATCCATCAAGCCTATACTCCACATGGACGACGGCGGACGGCTTGTGAGCGTCAGTAAGGCAAGGGGCAGACAGGCTTCTATAATGGCGCTGGCGGACAAATTTGCAGAGCTCGTGTCGTCTGACGGCTCTCCCGAGGTCTTCATATCCCATGCGGACTGCTATTCGGACGCAGAAAAGCTCACAGAGCTCTTGAAAACGCGACACGGGGTCACTGTCAGCCTCATTTCCGACGTTGGACCCGTTATCGGAGCGCACTCAGGGCCGGGCACTCTGGCGCTATTCTTCATTGGCAAGAAAAGATGATAGAGCCGCCTCAATCTTCCTAAAAAAGGAGCGACAAATGGAAAACAAGAAGAAAAAGCACCCCGCGACTAAGCCCCCATCAGGCAAGAACAAAAGCTCGAGAAAATCAAGAGATAAGAGCTCAGGCGGACAGAAAAAGAGGAGCGGAGGTCTTCGTTATCTTGGAGGCGCGCTTCTTTCGAAAATGGCGCGAGGTGGCGCCGCCGAGCTGGCGGACAAGGCGGAGGAGGTCAACCGGCTGAACGTCTTTCCCGTGCCCGACGGAGATACGGGCGACAATATGCGAATGACTATCGAGAGCGGAATTGCCGCCATAGAGGATATGGACTCGGATAACGTTGCCGAGGTGATGCGCGTTTTAGCCCGAGGTATGATGCTTGGGGCGAGGGGAAATTCTGGAGTTATACTCTCTCAGTTTTTCGCAGGGGTGGCGCGAGGATTTGAGGGGGTTGAGCGCGCGGACGCCAGAACACTTGCTCACGCGCTGGAGCTTGGCGTTGAGGTAGCCTATGGCTCGGTTATGACCCCCACAGAGGGAACTATCCTCACCGTCGCGAGAGAAGCGGTGGAATACGCCGTATCAAGGATCGACGATAACAGCACCATACGCAGCTTTTTCTCCGACCTTGTAGACGAGATGTACCGCGCGGTAGAGCGCACGCCCGAGATACTCACAGTTTTGAGGGATGCCAACGTAGTAGACAGCGGTGGAGCGGGGCTGTTCTATATAATGGACGGATTCAACCGTGTTCTGAGCGGCAAGGCTCTGCCGAAAAGAGCCGGTCAAAAAACGGAGCGCGCTCTCCCCGAGCTATCCCTTGGTGTGATTGATGAGGAGTCGCTTTGTCTGTATGGATACTGCACCGAGCTGCTCATGCAGCTTCTGCCATCAAGAGTGAAGCCCGAGGAATTTGACATATACGAGCTGAAGAGCTTTTTGTCCGAGGTCGGAGACTCCGTGGTGACGGTTAAGGAAGGAAGTATAGTGAAGCTACACGTGCACACTCACACCCCCGAGGCTGTACTCGGATACTGTAGAAAATACGGCGAGCTTCTGAGTGTGAAGATTGAAAATATGTCGCTTCAGCACACGGAGAGCGCTCACGAAACGGGGGATGGCGAAAAATCGCCCCATCCCGAGGAAAAAATCGCCAAAACACCCACCCCCGTGCGAAAAAACGCCGTGATAACGGTCGCGTGCGGCGAGGGGATTATATCAATTTTCAAGTCCCTTGGAGCGAGCGAGGTTATAGTGGGCGGCCAGACGATGAACCCGTCAACCAAGGACTTTCTTGACGCCTGCGAGAGAGCGTGTGCGGAGCATATTTTCATTCTGCCGAACAACTCAAATATTCTTTTGGCGGCACAGAGCGCCGCGGATATATACACCGAAGGGTCTGTTACCGTTATCCCGACAAGGAGCATCGGCGAGGGCTATGCGGCTCTGTCCGCAGCCTTGCTTGACGCTGAGCCGGAGGAGCTTGAACGGTCAATGCTCGACGCTATCGGGAGAGTGAGGTGCGCTTCGCTTTCCCCCGCTGTGAGGAATGCGGATATTGACGGCGTGCACATCAATGTGGGCGATACAATATGCATCGATGGCAAAAGAATAATTCTGTCCGACCCCGACAGGCACACAGCCGCGGTGAAAGCCGCAGAGTACATTCTGAAGGAGGATGCGCTGACTCTCGAAATATTCGCGGGAATTGATACGACCGAGACAGAAAGAGAAGCACTGCTCTCGGAGCTTCGGGAAAAGCATCCAAAAAAGGATATCTACCTCTACGACGGCTCGCAGCAGGTTTATCCCTATATATTCGTCGCAGAATAATTTATCATTTGGCGTCTATATGTAAATTTGCACAAAACTTCGCCCTGTCGACCCAAAAACCTTTTATACACAGAGAGCTCAAAAGGCGTTTTTTCTCTTGACAATCCGCGCTATATATGATACAATATATCGAAATAAAGACATTTTTATCGGGCGGGCACACGGGTGTTATTATTGGCGTCTGTTGTGAGAGCTTTGGCTCAGCCGTTCGGAGAGGAGCGGAAATGAAGGCTTTGTTCAAAAATGCAAGGGTTTATAAGAACGGCAGATTTGAAATTATGGATATCGTTTTCGATAACGGCTCTCTTTCTCCTATGGGTGATTTTTCCCCTATGTGCTTTTCCTCTGTTATTTCCAATACTGTCATTTTCCCCGGCTTCTGTGATGTCCACGTTCATCTCAGAGAGCCGGGCTTTTCTTATAAGGAAACCATCGGGAGTGGTACCGCCGCCTGCGCGCGCGGAGGCTACACCACCGTCTTTTCGATGCCAAATCTGAAGCCCACGCCCGACAGCCTTGAAAATCTTAAAATCCAGCTTGATATAATTGACAGAGATGCGAGAATACCCGTTATCCCCTACGGCACCATAACAATAGGACAGGCAGGCGAGGCTCTCTCGGATATGGAGGCGATGGCTCCCTTCGTCGCGGGCTACTCGGACGATGGCAGAGGCGTACAGAGCGAGGATATGATGAGAGCGGCTATGCTTGAGGCGAAGCGGCTGGGCAAAATCATAGTGGCTCACTGCGAGGACAACTCGCTCCTCAGGGGCGGATATATACACGACGGCGAGTATGCGAAAGCTCACGGGCACAGAGGTATTTGTTCCGAGAGCGAGTGGGCGCAGATAGCGCGCGACCTGAAGCTTGTCGAAGAAACCGGCTGCTCATATCACGTCTGCCACGTATCAACGAAGGAAAGCGTTGAGATAATCAGAGAGGCGAAGGCAAGAGGAGTTGACGTCACCTGTGAAACAGCTCCCCACTACCTCACGCTCGACGACAGCATTCTGGAGGAGGACGGCAGATTTAAAATGAACCCGCCGCTCCGCTCTAAAGAGGACAGAGAGGCGCTCGTCATGGGAATTATAGACGGAACGGTGGATATGATTGCAACCGACCACGCGCCACACAGCGCTGAGGAAAAGTCAAGGGGACTTGCAGGCAGTCTTATGGGTGTTGTCGGAATTGAAACGGCGTTTCCCGTGCTATACACCTACCTTGTGAAGCCGGGTATTATCACCCTTGAGGGGCTCGCTGAGCTTATGTGTATAAATCCAAGAAGGCGCTTCGGTCTTTCGGGTGATATGGGCTATACCGTCTGGAGACTCGACGAGGAATATACTATAAATCCCGACGAGTTTTTGTCAATGGGAAAAAGCACGCCCTACAAGGGCGCCCAAGTCCTTGGCAGATGCCTTCTTACCGCTATCGGCGAGAGGATTGTCTACGCCGACGAGGAAAAATTAGTTTAAAAACCGTTATCGGAGGAAATAAAAATGGCTAAAAGAACCGATCTCAAAAGAATTATGATTATAGGCTCAGGCCCTATCGTCATAGGTCAGGCTGCGGAATTTGACTACGCGGGCACACAGGCGTGTCTAGCGCTCAAGGAGGAGGGGTACGAGGTTATTCTCGTCAACTCCAACCCCGCTACCATAATGACCGACACCACCATAGCCGACAAGGTCTATATGGAGCCCCTGACGCTCGAATACGTGGCGAAGATTATAAGATACGAGCGCCCCGACGCTATCGTCCCCGGCATTGGCGGACAGACGGGTCTTAACCTCGCTATGCAGCTTGAAAAGAAGGGTATCCTGCGCGAAACAGGCGTTAAGCTGCTCGGCACCTCCAGCGAGAGCATTGAGCGCGCCGAGGACAGAGAGCTGTTCAAGGAGCTGTGCGAATCCATAGGCGAGCCGGTTATTCCCTCCGATATAGCCAACACTCTTGATGAGGCAGTTTCTGCGGCAGAGAAAATAGGCTATCCCGTGGTTCTGCGCCCCGCCTTCACACTTGGCGGAACGGGCGGCGGCTTCGCTTATAACGAGGGCGAGCTTCGTGAGCTCGCCGTAGGAGCGCTCGCGGCGTCTCCCGTGCATCAGGTTCTCGTGGAAAAGAGCGTTCGCGGATACAAGGAGATAGAATTTGAGGTTATGCGCGACGGCGAGGACAACGCTATCACCATCTGCGGTATGGAAAACATCGACCCCGTCGGCGTTCACACGGGCGACAGTATGGTAGTTGCTCCGATAATGACCCTCAGCGACCACGACCTGAAAATGCTCAATGACTCGGCTATAAAGCTGATAAAGGCTCTCAAAATAGAGGGCGGCTGCAACGTACAGTTCGCTCTCAACCCCACCTCGTCGGAATATTATCTTATCGAGGTCAATCCCAGAGTTTCCCGCTCCTCTGCGCTCGCATCCAAGGCTTCGGGCTATCCGATAGCGAGAGTAACCGCCAAGATAGCAGTTGGTATGACTCTTGACGAGATTGAGGTCGCGGGTACCAAGGCTTCCTTTGAGCCGTCGCTTGACTACGTCGTGGCGAAGTTCCCCCGCTTCCCCTTCGACAAGTTCACCTCGGTTCCCAACAAGCTCGGAACACAGATGAAGGCTACGGGAGAATGTATGGGCATCGGCTCGAACCTTGAGGAGTGCATTCTTAAATCGGTGCGCTCGCTGGAAATTGGCGTGTGCCATCTCCACATGACCAAGTTTGACGAAAAATCCGACGAAGAAATCCTCGAATATATAAAAGAATTCCACGACGACAACGCCTTCGCCATAGCGGAGCTGCTCCGCCGCGAGCACACGATCGAGGAGTTGCACGCGGTAACTATGATCACCCCATACTTCCTCGAGTCCTTCAAGAAGATCACCGATATGGAGAGCCTGCTTGGAGAAAACCCCGGCAACGCGGATATTCTTCACGCGGCGAAGGTTATGGGCTTCTCCGACAAGTATATATCGAAGCTCTGGAAAACAACCGAGCTTGATATTGTGCAGGCAAGAAGGTCGGCGGGTATAATCCCCGTGTTCCGTATGGTTGACACGGCGCACGTCGGCTCCTACATCCCCTACTTCTACTCGTCCTTCAGCGGAGAAAATCAGTCAAGGCTGACTGACAGAAGAAAGGTTGTCGTGCTTGGCGCCGGTCCTATCAGAATCGGCCAGGGCGTCGAGTTCGACTACTCCACCGTCCACGCTGTCAACACCATTCGCGCCTGCGGCTTTGAGGCAATTATTATCAACAACAACCCCGAGACCGTCTCCACAGACTACACCACCTCGGACAAGCTGTACTTCGAGCCGCTGACGGTCGAGGACGTTATGAACGTTATTGAGTTCGAAAACCCCGAGGGAGTTATAGCATCTCTCGGCGGTCAGACCGCTATAAATCTCGCCGCCCCCTTAGCTGCCCGCGGAGTCAGAATAATCGGCACCGACTGCGAGGCTATCGACCGCGCGGAAAACCGCGACACCTTCGAAAAGATACTAGAGGAGCTTGAAATCCCTCAGCCCAAGGGCAGAGCGGTAACCAAAATCGAGGACGGCGTCAAGGTTGCGGGCGAAATAGGCTATCCCGTGCTCGTCCGCCCCTCCTTCGTGCTCGGAGGCAGAGCTATGCAGCTCGTAGGAAACGAGGACCAACTTCGTCACTACCTGCGCACCGCGGTTGAGATTGACGAGGACAAGCCCGTGCTCGTCGACCACTACATTCAAGGCAAGGAGGTAGAGGTTGATGCGATATGTGACGGACAGGACGTTTTCGTCGCGGGAATTATGGAGCTGGTTGAGCGCACGGGTGTGCACTCGGGAGACAGTATATCGGTATACCCTGCTTTCTCCATATCCGACAAGGTCAAGGGCAAGATACTAACCTACTCGAAAAAGCTCGGACTCGGCATAGGTATAATAGGACTTTTCAATATTCAGTTTATCGTCGACGACAGAGAGGACGTCTACGTCATAGAGGTTAACCCCCGCTCCTCAAGAACCGTCCCCTTCCTCTCCAAGTCCACAGGCTACTCGCTCGCAGATATAGCCACCGAGGTTATCCTCGGCAGATCTCTCAAGGAGCAGGGCATCTTCTGCCTGTATCCCGAGGAGAAAAAGAGATGGTACTGCAAGGTTCCCGTCTTCTCCTTCAAAAAAATCAACGGAATAGACGCGTACCTCTCCCCCGAAATGAAGTCCACAGGCGAGGCAATCGGCTACGACGATGACCTCTACAGAGCATTCTACAAGGCACTTCAGGCTTCGGGAATGGCGGTTCAGAACTACGGCACGGTGCTCGTTACCATAGCGGACGAGGACAAGGAGGAGGCTCTTCCTCTTATCAGACGCTTCTACAGCCTCGGCTTTAATATCGAGGCGACAAGCGGCACCGCCGCATTCCTAAAGGAGCACGGAATCCGCACCCGTGTCAAGAAAAAGATAAGCGACGGTAGCAACGATATACCCGAAGCGATAAGAAACGGACACATCGCGTACGTTATCAACACCTCGAATCTCAACTCCTCGGATCAGCAGAAGGACGGCTATGAGATACGCCGCCTCGCTATCGAAACCAACACCACCATTTTCACCTCGCTTGACACGGTGAGAGTTCTTCTCGACGTGCTTGAGGATATCACTATAACCATCTCTACTATCGACAGCTAAGGAGAGAAAATGCAAGATATATATTTTGAGCTTCTGTCCTGCGAGGCTATTGCCAAAAACACCTACCGGTGGATATTGAGGGGTGACACCTCTCACATAACCGCCCCGGGACAGTTCGTTAATATAAAGCTTGACGGCTTTTATCTGCGCCGTCCTATCTCGGTGTGCGACACGGATGGCGACCAACTGACTATAATATTCAAGGTGGTCGGAGAGGGCACCGAGAAAATGGCTAAGGCAGAGGCGGGAGAGAAGTTTCTCACCCTCACAGGTCTTGGCAACGGCTACGACCTTGAAAAATGCGGCGCGCGCCCCGTGCTTATCGGCGGCGGCGCAGGCGTGCCTCCAATGTACCTGACTGCCAAAAGCCTCATCGCGAGGGGTGTTACCCCCACGGTTATCCTCGGCTTCAACACCGCAACCGAGGTGTTCTACAAGGATGAGTTTGAAGCGCTGGGCTGTACCGTTCTCGTCACCACGGTTGACGGCAGTCTGGGGATAAAGGGCTTCGTCACCGATGCCCTCGGTCATATTGACTACACTTACTTCTACACCTGCGGACCCGAGCCTATGCTGAGGGCTGTATATAACGCTACTACCACCTCGGGACAGCTCTCCTTCGAGGAGAGAATGGGCTGCGGCTTTGGCGCGTGTATGGGTTGTAGCTGCAAGACCAAGTACGGTAACAAGCGCATCTGCCGCGACGGCCCCGTGCTTGAAAAGGAGGAGATAATATGGTAAGCACCAAGGTAAATCTGTGCGGAGTTGAGCTCGACAACCCAATAATTCCCGCCAGCGGCACCTTCGGCTTCGGCTATGAATTTGCCGAGCTGTACGACATCAACATCTTAGGCTCTCTCTCCTTCAAGGGCACGACGAGAGAAGCGAGATTTGGCAACCCCACACCGAGAATAGCCGAGTGTCCCTCGGGTATGCTGAACGCCGTAGGACTCCAGAATCCGGGAGTCGTGGCGGTGATCGAAAAAGAGCTACCTAAGCTCTTTCGGGTGTTCGATAAGCCTGTTATGGCTAACGTATCCGGCTTTTCCACCGAGGAGTACGTTGAAACGGTCAGAATGCTTGACTCGGTTGACAGAATAGGCTGGTTCGAGGTCAATATATCCTGCCCCAACGTACACGGCGGCGGAATGTCCTTCGGCACCTCGCCAGAGATGGCTGAATCTGTGACGAGGGCTGTGAGAGAGGTAACCAAAAAGCCTATCATTATCAAGCTCTCGCCAAACGTCACCGACATCGTATCGATAGCGAAGGCGTGCGAGGCGGGAGGGGCTGACGGAGTCAGCCTTATCAATACCCTTTTGGGTATGAGAATAGACCTCAGAAAAAGGGCGCCCATTCTGGCGAACAAGACGGGCGGCTTCTCGGGTCCGGCTATCAAGCCCGTGGCTGTGAGAATGATATACCAGGTATATGAAGCGGTGAAAATTCCCATCGTCGGTATGGGCGGCGTGGCGACCGCAGAGGACGTCCTGGAGCTGATGCTCGCGGGAGCAACGGCGGTTGAGGTAGGAGCTGAAAACCTGGTTAACCCCTACGCGTGTCGGGATATTATAAATTCCCTGCCCGCTGTGATGGAAAAATACGGAATCAAAAATTTGAGTGAAATAATAGGAGGAGCGCACTGATGGGAAAGGATATTATTATAGCCTGCGATTTCGCAAGCGCTAAGGATACCTTTAAGTTTCTTGATCTTTTCGAAGGGAAGAAGCCCTTCGTCAAGATAGGTATGGAGCTGTTCTATGCGGAGGGACCTGAAATTGTCAGGGAAATCAAAAGAAGGGGTCACAAGATTTTTCTCGACCTCAAGCTGCACGATATTCCCAACACGGTTAAAAAGGCGATGGCGGTTCTCTCCCGTCTTGACGTTGATATGACGAACCTGCACGCAGGAGGCACCGTGCCTATGATGAAGGCGGCTATCGAGGGACTCACCCGTCCTGACGGAACGCGCCCTCTGCTTATCGCGGTAACTCAGCTCACCTCAACCGACCAGGCTACTATGGAGCGCGACCTGCTTATCAGAGAGCCTATCGACGAGGTGGTTATGCACTACGCGTCCTGCGCTAAGGAAGCAGGGCTAGACGGCGTGGTATGCTCTCCGCTCGAGGCAGGCAAGGTCCACGACAGATGCAGCAAGGACTTCGTTACCGTCACACCCGGCGTCAGATTCGCTGATGGGGACGTCGGCGACCAGAAGAGAGTTATGACGCCCGCCGAGGCTAAGAAAATAGGATCGGATTATATAGTAGTCGGAAGACCTATTACCGCCGCGCCCGATCCCGTTCTGGCATACGAAAGATGCCTGAGAGAATTTGTTGACTGATAAGGAGTACTGAAATGGAAGCCTACAAGAGAGAATTTATTGAATTTTTACAGAGCGCCGGAGTTCTGAAGTTCGGCGACTTCACCGCCAAGAGCGGCAGAAAAATCCCCTATTTCATCAACGCCGGTGAGATAAAGACAGGCGAGCATATCTCAAGGCTCGGCAGCTTCTACGCCAAGGCATATCTTGACAAGCTAGGAAGACTTGACGCCGCGCTCTACGGGCCTGCCTACAAGGGTATTTCCATCGCGGTTTCCGCATCAATAGCGCTGGCAAGTGAGGGACTCAACCTTCCCTTCTTCTTCAACAGAAAGGAAGTCAAGGATCACGGCGAGGGCGGAATTTTCGTCGGCTACAAGCCCGGCGAGAACGAGAAGGTGGTTATCGTCGAGGACGTTATCACCGCGGGTACCGCTATCCGCGAGACGATGGATATTCTCAGCGCGGCTCTTCCTACGGTTGAGGTTGCGGCAACCTTCGTTATGGTTGACAGGAAGGAAAAGGGCAAGGGCGAAAAGGGCGCTATGGTTGAAATAGAGGAGCAGTTTGGCTTCCCCGTATATTCGGTAGTCGACGTGTATGATATTATCGAGTATCTCGAGGAAAATCCCGAGAACGAGGAAAACGTAGCGCGTATCAGGAAGTATCTTGAGGTGTACGGAGCAGAGAGATAATGAGAAATCTTATCGATATTCTTGATTTTTCAACCGAGGAACTACAGGCTCTTATCTCTGTCGCGGACGATATTATCGAAAACCCCGACAGGTATCGCGAGGTCTGCCGCGGAAAAATCCTCGGCACGCTCTTTTTTGAGCCCTCCACGAGAACGAGGCTCAGCTTCACCTCCGCTATGATGAGCCTTGGCGGTCAGGTGCTTGGCTTCGACAATGCCGGCTCGTCCTCGGTTTCAAAGGGCGAAACGGTGGCTGACACCGTCCGTATGGTTTCGGCTTATTCGGATATTATAGCTATGCGTCACCCCAAGGAGGGCGCTCCCATAGCCGCATCTGCTGTTGCCACAGTACCAATTATCAACGCGGGCGACGGCGGACACTTTCACCCGACACAGACACTGACCGACCTTCTGACAATTCACAGAAAGTGCGGAAGATTTGAAGGACTTACCGTAGGCGTGTGCGGCGACCTGAAGTATGGACGCACAGTACATTCACTCATCGCGGCAATGTCAAGATACGAGGGCGTGAGATTCGTTCTTATCTCGCCCGATGAGCTGAGACTCCCCGACTACGTCAAGGAGCAGTTCCTTGGCAGCGGCGGGTGCGAATACACCGAAACCTGCGACCTCGAGGGAGCTATACCCGAGCTCGATATACTCTATATGACCCGCATACAGAGGGAGAGATTTTCCTCCGAGGCGGAGTATGAAAGACTCAAGGACAGCTATATTCTGAATAAGAGCAAGCTCTCAGAGGCGAAGCCAACCCTGTCGGTGATGCATCCCCTGCCCCGTGTCAACGAAATCGACGTTGATGTGGACGATGACCCCAGGGCGCATTACTTCGAACAGGCAGCCTTTGGCAGATATATAAGAATGGCGCTGATACTCTTTCTGCTCGACACCAAGGGTGTTGACGACAGAAGACAGAGAGGCGAGGAGTCCGACTCGCTCGTCTGCGAAAATCCGCACTGTCTTTCGCTCTCGGAAAGAGGCATCAAAAAGCTTTTCTCCGGCGGAAGATGCGTATACTGCGACCAAAGAGCAAGAAAGATTTAAGCTAACAAGTACAGAAAAAGGACTGCCTCACGGCAGTCCTTTTAAAATTCAGCGGTATTCCTTATCTCAGGAAAATTATTCCTCGGAGCTATTGAGCATATCCTCAAAATACTTGGTATTCTTGTCCCAGTTGTCCTGGAAGATAGCCTTGTAGATAGCGATGCCTCTCTCAGCCTCTGCGTCAACTATCGCATCAGGGTCAAATCCGCCCTCGTCAACCGCGTCAAGCATAATGCAGAGCTTGAAGATACAGCCGCGAAGCTCGTCAAGGTAATCCCTCTCGTCGATAACGTCGATAGCGGAGAAGAAGTAGGTGAACTGATCTGCGTACTTCTCGATAACGTTAGCGCAGATGAGTCCGAGCTTTTCCTTATTCTCCGGGGTGAGCTCGTTGATAACGTCCCAGGTGATGTCGATCCACTCGGGATTTTCGGACTTGATAATCTCATTGACTACGTCAAGAAGGTCGGTATACTCAACGATATTCTTGATAAATACCTTTTCAAGCTCGCAGAAATCTCTGTCCTGTACCGCGAGATTAAGGAGAATGCACTGAACGATAAGGTCGAACTGCTTCATAGCAATCTCATATGAGAAATCCGACTTGAATTCGGTAGCGGCGTTGGAAAGATCGCGAATTATTCGCTTAGCCTCCTCGTAGGTGTTGCAAGCGTTGTCAAAGCACTCCTGGGGTGTAAGCTTAACCATAATATAGCCTCCGTATATGTATTTTTTCTTTATATCGGGAAATCTTGAAATTTCCCCCGATACGTGGTAGAATAACCTAAAAAGAGTATATCATACAATTATTAAAATTTCAAGGGGTATGAGGACAAATTAAAGCAAGCAGAAAATGCAATCCTGCCCTCAGGACATCTGTACCCACTATGCTTGAATGGAGAGAAAAAATGATAAGATGCTACAACTGTCAGAAAAAGGTTCCCGCCTCCACCGTGGAGTGCCGCTACTGCGGCAAAAACCCGTGGCTTTCGGGTGATACGGACGACTTCGCTATGAGGGGTGGCGTGCTTTTTCGGTACAACGGAGAAAAGCGAGAGGTTACGCTCCCCTCGGGTATTGAGATTATCGACGAGAGCGCCTTCGAGGACACAGAAATTTCGAGCGTTACTATAAGCGACGGCGTTTCGGTTATCAGGGCGTACGCCTTCTACTCCTGCAGGAAGCTTTCCTACGCATATATTCCCGAAAGCGCGAGAAAAATCGAGAAGGCGGCCTTCCTAGGATGCCCGAACCTGCGCTCCGTACACCTTCCTGTGGGCTGTGAGGTAGAGGACGGGGCCTTCGACGAGGGCGCGGTTCTGTACAGATACTGACGGGTCATAAGACGAGCAGACATAGCAGAAGAAAAACGAGGTATTGTGTTTTCACAGTACCTCGTTCTCAATTTATCGCAGATAGCGGAAAGTCGGGCTTAAGCCAAGCGTTTTCTGACTTTTCCCGCTCAGCCTCTTTTCTTCAAGTGCCGGCGAATTACTCCTCACAGCCGTCAAGCAATTCTATACACCTCATATACATTCTGAAGGTGTGATAGGGCCCCTTGCCTATGAAGCCCCTTGGCATCAAGTCCTTTGGCTCACCCCTTCTGTCAAGAGCCGCGTACCACTCGCCGTCCTTATCAACGAAGTGCGCGAAGCAATACTCCAAAAGCTCCTCGAGAATCATCTTATAGGCATAGTCACGGGTGTGAAGATAGAGCGAAAGGGCGGCAATTATAGCCTCGGTATGAACCCACCAGAGCTTGATATCCTGATCGTAGTACGGAACAGGCGCGCCGAGGACGTCGACCAAATGAAGTATTCCGCTATGCTTATCGTCCCAGCCTATCTTATACGCGCAGTCGAACATTCTCTTTCCGAGGTTGCACATTTCCCTGATACCAAGGCGCTTGCCCTCCTCGAGCAAAAGCCAGGCGCACTCCATAGCGCGACCCGGATTGGATATACGCATCCTTTCGGACTCGGTAACCACCCTGCCGTCCGCGGCGACAGCCTCAAGCGTTGCCCTGTATTCCTCGCTGTAGAAGAGCCCGAGCTCGCCGAAGAGAAGCCCTGTGTTTTCATTGTAGTAATCCACTCTCTCGGTATCAATCCTCGCCATCATAGCGTTGACACCGAAAAGCACCATAGGAACATCAAGCAAGATGTACGGACGCTCACCGCCAAGAACAACGTTCTGTCCCTCCTCTTTTCTGCCCGTATGTATGTCAAAAATCACATCGTACACACGGCGCGCCTCGTCAAGATATTCCTTCTTTCCCGTCGCCTTGTAGTATTCTATATTCGCGGAAGCATAGAACGCCTCGCCCAAGATATTCGAGCTCCTCTCTAGCGGTCTGCCATCTCTCGTTACGGTGAGGAGCATTCGTCCGTCGGAATCAAAGCACTTCTCCTTGACAAATCTTATACAGCTTTCCGAAAGCTCTAGATACTCCTCCCTTTTCTCTATGTTGTTATAGAGGTGGGAGAATGACCAGGCGCACTTACACTGCATCGCCACGTCCTTATCCAGCGAGAAGCACTCGCCATCTCTGTCAAGGCTCTGCAGAATTCCGCCGTGCTCCTTGTCATAGGAATGATTAAGCCAAAAATCCACAGCGCCCCTCAGGTTTTTCTCCAATATACTCTTGATTTGTGCAAGTTTCATTTTCAATCTCCTTTGTTCTCCCGGGATTTCCTTTTCGCCCGCGCCGAGCTCGCGCTCTTGATTTCAGAATATGACGAAATATAGAGAGTGATAGTCTTTTCAAGCGTTTCTCTCAAGGCGTGTCGCATTTTCTCGGGCATTGAGCGGGAGCGACGGAACAGATGCAACAGGTGCAGCTCCTCCTCTGACAGCTCCGAGGTGTCGCGTCTGAGGGGTATGTCCATAAGCTCACCGATATTCACCTTGAATCTCTCGGACAGCTCGGGGAGCATTCTCATAAATGATGCCGACCTTCCCCTGCGCCAGTTATTAACCGTCTTATCCGCTATTCCCATCGCGCGCTCAAACGCCGCATCCGACTCGTATTCCGACTCTATAAGCGCGAGAATTCTCGCTCTGATTCTTTCAGTATTTTCCTTGGTATTCATTTTTTCTTCCTTCCCTTTCCTCTCGGGGCGTCAAGATAGAAGGGGCGGTACGCTCCCTCCTTATTTCCCGCGCCATCGGCGCTCCTTCCCTTGTCTGTCGCGGGCGAGCTCTTGCCCGAGGGCTTTTCCGCAGTTCTTTTATCGGCTGACGCCTTATTCGCAGAGCCGCTCTGTGCCGACCTTTTTCCGCCCTGAGTCGCGCCCTTTTTCTTATCGGTTGAAAAGCCGAATTTCCCCACGCGCTCTCCAAGCGCGAAATACTCCCCGTGAGCATACGCGAGAAGCCCCACGGAGTCATAGCGAAGCTTTCCCTCCGAGTCCAGCATTTTCTCATCACAGCTGACCGAAACTATATCCGCGACGAAAACGTCGTGAGTTCCCATAGAAACAACCTCAACGACGCGGCACTCGAGCGCCAATGGGCACTCGGCTATCGTGGGCACGCTCACCTCCTTGCTCCCTGTCCGTGTGAAGCCACAGACGGAAAACTTATCAACCTTAGCTCCCGTGTAGATGCCGCAGTAGTCCACCTGTCTTGCCATGTCGATAGTAGTGAGGTGAATAACGAATTCTCCGCGCTCCAAAAGAAGCCCGTGCGAGTGACGCTCGGGACGGACGGAAATATATGTCCTTGGCGGAATTGTCGAAAGAATTCCCGTCCAGCCTATCGTTATAATATTCGCCCGCTCGCCCTCACCAACCGTGACGAGCACAGGCGGCAGTGGAGCAGTAAGGGCTCCCGCCTTCAAATGCTTTCTTGCCATAAATCCCCCTTACCACAGCTTCTTATCAAGCATACCTATCCACAACCGTGTCAGCACGGGGTCGGGAAGAAGCTTGAAAAGCAGATGCTGCAGCTTGGTATACCAATTGGTGACGCACATTGCTCTGCCCCGCCTTGCCGCTCTGACGCATTTTCTCACAACCTTGTTGCAGGATAAGAGGGGTACCATCTTCTTCGGCATAACCCTGTCGCCTGCCGCGGTTGCCTTGCCGAGAAATTCGGTTTCCACCCAGCCGGGACAGAAGCAGGTAGCCCTGAGGCCGTATTTTTTTATCTCAAAGTTGAGCGACTTGGTATAGTGAAGCACGAACACCTTCGAGGACGAGTAGATATTGAACGCAGGAAGAGGAGTGAAGCAGGAGCCGCTTCCAAGCTGAATAATCCTGCCGCCCTTTTCCATATACGGAATAGTCATATGAGTTACAAGCACCAGCGCCTTGACGTTGAGGTCTATCATTTTGACAACCTCGTTTTCGCTAAGCTCCTCAAAGGTACCGAAGTTTCCAAAGCCCGCGGCGTTGACAAGATACTTGACGGTGGGCTTTTCCTCTTCAAGAGCCCCCCTTACCGCCTCTATACCCTCCTCGGTTGTGAGGTCGGCGCATATAATTTTCGCCCGAACTCCGAGCGAGTCGCGAAGCTCCTCCATTCTTTCCTGCCTTCTTGCTACAAACCAGAACTCGTCGATACCCTCAGTCCTTTTCAGCTCCTTGGCAAATTCCATTCCGATTCCGCTTGACGCGCCCGTTATGATAGCTAATGCCATATCCTTCTCCTTTTATACATCAAAATTAAAAACCCGCAGGACAACACGCCTACGGGTTAATTTTAGCACAAATTACGAAATTTGTAAATACCTATACGAAATAGGTTTTGACTATTTTAGAAGAACCGTGTCGATTTTTGAGTCAGTTTATCAGCTCTCGGCATCAAGCGCGGAGAGCAGAATATGCTCTACCTCGCGGTAGGTGGTGGCAGAGTTGATTTTCGCCCTGAGCGCCGCCGCGCCCCTGAAGGCGTGAAGATACAGCGCTATCTGCTTTCTTGACTCCTGAACCGCGACTCTCTCCCCCTTTTCCTCGACGGATATGCGGAGCTGACAGAGCGCGAGCTCTATCTGTTCTCTGAGGGTCGGGCAGGTTGGCTCGCCGCCCGAGAGAATAGCTCTTATCTGCGAGAAGATAAAGGGATTTCCGACAGCTCCCCTGCCGATAGCAATACCGTCAGCGCCCGTGTCACTCAGCATTGAGAGGGCATCGGACGGACAGATTATATCGCCGTTGGCTATGAAGGGTATACGTAAACTTTTCTTCACCTCGCGAAGAACCTCGCGACGCACCTCACCCGAGTACATATCGACACGGGTACGCCCGTGCATACATATCATTGCCGCTCCGCCCTCCTCTGCGGCAAGGGCGCATTCGGTGGCGTTGATGCTTCTGTCATCGATACCCACCCTCAGCTTAACCGTCACCGGAAGGTCGGTTGCCTCTGTGGTCGCGCGGACTATATCGTGTATGAGCGAGGGGCTTCTCATAAGGGCTGAGCCCTCTCCGTTTCCAAAAATCTTATTGACGGGACACCCCATATTGATATCAATGGCGGCGGGGGGCACACAGCCATCTCTATCTATGCCGCGCGACATTATCGCCGCCGCCCTCGCCACAGTTTCGGGCTCGGAGCCGAAAAGCTGAAGCCCGACGGGACCCTCGTCGGCGTGGATTGCCGCGAGCGAGAGGGTTTTCTTATCCCCAAAGACAACTGCCTTCGCGCTAATCATTTCGGTGACTGAATATTCTGCGCCAAGCCCGTGGCATATAACGCGCATCGCTCTGTCGGAATATCCCGCCATCGGCGCGAGCATAATGCCGTAGGGCATATCAATGTTGCCTATTTTCATTTCTTGTTACCCTTCTCGACAACGTAGGAAATCACGAAAAACACCGTCGAAAGACCGAACGTCGAGTACATTGACACCTTGAGAACAGCATTTATCGCGCCAACGCCCCCTGTAACCCTAGCTGTCACCGACATAGCGCACAGAAGGATAAGAGTTGCGGCAAGCAGCGCCATAGATATATAAGTGAATATTCTTCCCTTTTTCATTCCTGCTCCTTTTCAAGCGGAAAAATCAAAGATGCAGAACTCTGTCTTTAATCTCCGCCGTTCTTCCCTGATTCCAATACTGCGTGCCGATATAGCCGCAGGTACGCCTTGCCACGTTCATCTTAGACTGGTCCTTGTTGTGGCAGTTCGGGCACTCCCAGACGAGCTTTCCGTCGTCCTCGGTTATCTCTATCTCGCCGTCGTAGCCGCACACCTGGCAGAAGTCGCTCTTGGTATTCAGCTCCGCGTACATAATGTTATCATAGATGAATTCCATAACTCCAAGCACCGCGTCGATATTGTTCTGCATATCGGGAACCTCGACGTAGGAGATTGCTCCGCCGGGAGAGAGCGCCTGGAATCTTGCCTCAAGGGCGAGCTTGTCAAACGCATCGATAGGCTCGGTGACGTGCACGTGGTAGGAGTTGGTGATGTAGTTTCTGTCAGTAACGCCCTCGACTATGCCAAAGCGAGCCTGCAGGCACTTGGCAAATTTATAAGTGGTGCTCTCAAGGGGTGTGCCGTAGAGCGAGTAGTCGATATTCTCCTCCGCCTTCCACTTAGCCGTGTACTCGTTGAGCTTTCTCATTATCTCAAGACCGAGCGCCTCGCCCTCTGGCTCTGTGAGTTTCTTTCCGTTGAGCGAATATACGCACTCCCAAAGACCCGCGTAGCCAAGAGAAAGTGTGGAATATCCACCGTAGAGGTACTTGTCTATAACCTCTCCCTTTTTCAGTCTTGTCAGAGCGCCGTACTGCCAGAGAATAGGAGCGGCATCCGAGAGCGTACCCAAAAGTCTCTCGTGGCGGGCTCTAAGAGCCTTGTGACAGAGGGTCATTCGCTCGTCAAATATCTGCCAGAAGCGCTCCATATCGCCCTCGGCGGAGAGTCCAATATCAACGAGGTTAACGGTAACGACGCCCTGGTTAAATCTTCCGTAGTACTTCGGCTGTCCGTTCTCGTCAAGGTAGGGTGTGAGGAAGGAGCGACAGCCCATACAGGTATAGCAGTGTCCGTCGCCGTTCTTGTCAATCTTGCTCCTCAGCATAATTTTCTCGGAGATATAGTCGGGCACCATACGCTTCGCCGTGCATTTTGCCGCCAGCTCGGTGAGGTAGTAATACCTCGAATCCTTGTAGATATTATCCTCCTCGAGAACGTAGATAAGCTTTGGGAACGCGGGGGTAATCCATACGCCTGCCTCGTTCTTGACTCCCTGGTAGCGCTGAAGCAGGGTTTCCTCGATAATAACCGCGAGGTCCGCCCTCTCTCTTTCGTTTTTCGCCTCACCAAGATACATGAATACCGTGATGAAGGGGGCTTGTCCGTTGGTGGTCAGAAGCGTTACAACCTGATACTGGATACACTGAACGCCCTTTCTTATCTCCTCGCGCAGACGCTTCTCGGTAATTTTCGATATCGCGTCCTCGTCCGAAATACCGAGCTCTGAGAGCTCAATTGTGACAGCGGCGCGGATTTTTTCTCTGCTCACCTGAACGAATGGAGCAAGGTGCGTGAGGCTTATCGACTGACCGCCGTACTGATTTGACGCTACCTGCGCTATAATCTGAGTGGCAATGTTGCAGGCGGTGGAAAAGCTGTGCGGCTTTTCAATCATAGTACCGCTGATAACCGTTCCGTTCTGAAGCATATCCTCGAGGTTAACGAGGTCGCAGTTGTGCATGTGCTGAGCGAAATAATCTGCATCGTGGAAGTGGATTATACCCTCCTCGTGCGCCTTGACTATTTCCTCGGGCAGAAGTATGCGGCGGGTTATGTCCTTCGACACCTCGCCTGCCATATAGTCGCGCTGTACCGAGTTGACCGTGGGGTTCTTGTTGGCGTTTTCCTGCTTGACCTCCTCATTGTTGCACTCGATAAGCGAGAGAATTTTATCGTCGGTGGTATTGGCGCGTCTGACGAGCTCTCTCTTGTATCGATAGGTGATATAGGCCTTAGCCAGCTCGAAGGCGCCAAGGCGCATAAGCTCGCGCTCAACCAGGTCCTGCACCTCCTCAACTCCGACCGAGCGTCCGAGCGAAAGGCAGGTATTCTCCACCGTCACCGAGATATTCTCGATATCCTCGTCAGAAATTCTATGTATCTTTTCAACCGCCAGATTAGCGGCGGATATAGCATTCGAAATCTTTTTTCTGTCAAAGCTCACCTCTGAGCCGTTTCTTTTTATAAGCTTCATACTTCCTCCTCAATTTTAGTGAGTGCTTATATTCTACACGATATATAGCCCCTTGTCAAGTATAAATATACAATATATAGTGTTTTTGTTATTTGGAAAAATTGACCTGAAGCTCGCGCCCGACAGGAGGTCGGAGAAATAATTATTAGTTCCGCCGCCTCTTGACAAGCGTGTGCCGAGGGTGATAAAATTAGGTGAAAAAAGGAAAGGAGCAGGGCTATGAAAAATGAGAAGCGGCGCATAGTTTTCGTATCCGCCCACCCAACCGACAGATACGAGTATCTTGCCCCTGTCATAGACGCGATAGAGGCGAGCGGGGAGTGTGTAGCCGTGTACAACCCCGCACCCAGAGATGAGGGCGACACCATACCCGAGGGCACCGAGCTTTTCGTTATTATAGCCTCGGTCAAATACTTCACCTGGAAAAACAGCGGATATTTGTCCGAGTACGCCGCCGCGAAAAGAGAAGGCGTACCCGTTCTGCCAATTATGATAGAAGGCACCAGCAACACGGTTGACCTCATCAATATGCGGCTCGGAAAGCTACAGTATATAGACGCGAGCGAAAACCTAGGATTCGCCATGGACACGCTCAGAGCATATCTGAACGCCACGGAGCGCGAGGTCGACCGCTCGTTGCCTTCGGTATTCATTTCATACAGAAAGGCGGACAAGCCCGCGCTGTATGAGCTCGTCAGAATAATCAGAAACTCCCCCTCATATAGCAGGATAAATCTCTGGTATGACGAGATAATAGCCCCCGGAGAGAATTACAGCGCGGCGATAATGAGAGAGCTTAAGGGGTGCGACCTGTTCATACTCCTTGTCACACCAAACGTGCTCGAGCAGGGAAACTACGTCCACAGGATAGAATACAAGACCGCGAGGGAGCTCGGCAAGCGAATTATAGCCGTTGAGGCCGAGCGCACAGACAGGCAGGCGCTTCTTGAAATGTACGACGGACTGCCAAGATGCGTCGGAATCAAGCAGGTTGGAGCGCTCTATTCCGTCATAGATGAGATAGTTGAGAGAAGGGGCTAAGGAAACAAAGGTTTACATTATGGAAAAGCTGAAAAGGATTTTTTCTCCTCTGATCCTGCTCCTTGCCGCTATAATTTGGGGCTTCGCCTTCGTGGCGCAGGACGCAGCAGACACGGTGCCTGCATTCACACTCGGCGCCGCGCGAAGTCTGCTCGGAGCTATATTTCTCTTCGCCCTGATCCCCGTGCTTGACAGACTCAGGGGTAGCGAAAGACGCCTGTTTTCTCGACACGGGGTGGGCATTAACAAAATTGAGCTTGCCTCTGGCGCTGTGCTTGGCGTGGTCCTCGCCATAGCGAGCGTCTTTCAACAGCTCGGTATAAGCTCGGGCACGGACGGTGGTAAGGCGGCGTTTATCACCGCGCTCTATATAGTCTTCGTGCCCATCTACGCGCTCGCGCTGAAAAGGCGCGCCTCGCTTAACGCTTGGGTGAGCGTTGGAATTGCCGCCGTAGGCTTTTATCTGTTGTGCATCAGGGGAGATTTCTCGATAGCACCGTCGGATATGCTGGTCGCTCTGTGCGCCCTGATATTCCCGATACATATACTTCTTATCGACCGCTACTCTCCGCTATGCGACGGTGTCAGAATGTCAGCGGTACAGTTTCTTTCCGCCACCGTTGTCAACACCGTCTTCGCTCTTATTTTTGAGGGCGTCGAGAGCTTTTCCACCGTGGGCGACAACCTTCTTCCTATACTCTATCTCGGCATTGGCTCCAGCGGAATAGCCTACACCCTGCAGATTATAGGACAGAGGGGCTCTGACCCGACCTCGTCGGCAATTATCCTCTCGCTTGAGTCGGTCTTCGGTGTTATCGGCACGGCGGTTATTCTTCACCAGACGCTCACCCCGAGAGAATATATAGGCTGCGCGGTTCTGCTCGTGGCGGTGCTTCTCTCGCAGATAAATCCCGTGGAGCTAATCAAAGAAAAACGGCAAAATATAGACACGGGTCGCCACGAAAGTGCCACAGAGGAATAACTCACTTTAACCTCGGCCCGGAAAACAATTCAGGAATACAGAAAAAATCCCCGACAGCCGTCGGGGATTTTTCGTTGGTAGCTTTCGCCCCTGCCAATCAGTGAGCGAGCGCCCAAGCCTCAGCGGTAGCCTTGGACATTCTCTTGATGTTCTCGGTAGGGTACTTGGACTCAGCGCCGCCGAATGTGTAGAGGAAATACTTTCCGCCCTCGGTAACGTAGAGGGTTTCCTCAAATCCTGCGGGGTCGCCGAAGTAGCCCTCGGTATACTTATGAACAACGGTAGAGGTGGCTGTATCGTATTCTGTACCACAGATAATCTTTTTCATCGTTTTTTCCTTTCTATTAGTTAGTATCCTTAATTTTCATTATATCATACGGAGTCGTCTGATATACGAAGTAGTTGAGCCAGTTGGTGAAAAGAAGGGTCGCGTGTCCTCGCCAGCTATTGACGGGGCGCTTTGTATCATCGTCATTCGGGTAGTAATTCTCGGGCACGCTGGGGTTTATACCAAGCTTCTTGTCACGCAGATATTCCTTTTCAAGAGTATCCGCATCATACTCGGAGTGCCCGGTCAGAAAGACCTGCTTGCCGCCCGGGGTGATAACCGCGTATACCCCTGCCCGCTCGGACGAGGCAAGTATGCGAAGTGCCGGGGCGTGCGCCTCTATATCCTCTCTTTTCACCGTGGTGTATCTTGAATGGGGGACGTAGAAAACGTCGTCGAAGCCGCGGAAAAGGATAGACCTCTTGTACTCAACGGTGTGAGCGTATATTCCCGACAGCTTTTCCTCCATCATATACTTATCTATACCGTAGTGATAATAAAGACCCGCCTGAGCTCCCCAACAGATGTGGAGCGTGCTGTGCACGTGAGTCTTCGTCCACTCCATTATCTCACACAGCTCGTCCCAGTATTCAACCTCGGAGAAGGCGAGCTTCTCAACAGGCGCGCCCGTGATTATCATACCGTCAAAGTATCTGTCGCGCACGTCCTGAAACTCCTTGTAGAAGGCGAGAAGATGCTCCTCGGAGACGTTCTTCGACTTATGGGTCGTGGTATGAATCAGCTCTATCTCCACCTGCAAGGGAGTGTTGCCAAGGAGTCTTGAGAGCTGTGTTTCGGTATCAATCTTCGTTGGCATAAGATTGAGTATAAGTATCTTCAGAGGTCGTATATCCTGCGTTATGGCGCGCCTTTCGGTCATAACGAATATATTTTCCTCCTCGAGCGCCCTCACCGCGGGGAGCTCGTTAGGTATTTTGATAGGCATTTATTTCTCCTTTGGTTAAACCTTATCAAGCGCCGCTGCGATGTCGGCGATAAGGTCGTCCTTGTTCTCTATTCCGCAGGAATAACGGACCAGGTCTGCGCTGACGCCCGCGGCAAGCAGCTCCTCGTCATTCATCTGTCTGTGAGTCGCGCTCGCGGGGTGCAGACAGCAGGTGCGCGCGTCGGCAACGTGCGTTTCGATAGCGCCGAGCCTCAGCTCCTTCATGAATTTTTCAGCCGCCGCTCTGCCGCCCTTGACGCCAAAGCTGATAACTCCGCAGCTTCCCTTTGGCATATACTTCTGGGCGAGCTCATAGTACTTGTCGCCCTCGAGCGAGGGGTATCTTACCCAGGAAATCTTCTCGTGCTTCGAGAGGAAGGTTGCAACCGCCAGAGCATTCTCGCAGTGGCGCTCCATACGGACGTGCAGGCTCTCGAGCCCAAGGCCGAGCAGAAAGGCGCTCTGAGGTGACTGAGTACAGCCGAAGTCGCGCATCAGCTGAGCCGTGCACTTGGTGATAAACGCGCCCTCTACGCCGAATTTCTCGACGTAGGTAATTCCGTGATAGCTGTCGTCGGGGGTGCAGAGTCCTGGGAATTTCTCGGGGTATCTCGACCAGTCGAACCTGCCAGAGTCAACGATGCAGCCGCCGACCGCAGAGCCGTGTCCGTCCATATATTTGGTGGTGGAGTGAGTGACAATGTCGGCGCCCCACTCAAACGGACGGCAATTTACAGGCGTGGCGAAGGTGTTGTCAATGATGAGAGGAACGCCCATCTGGTGCGCCACCTCGGCGAAAAGCTCGATGTCGAGCACGTTGAGCGCGGGGTTGGCTATTGTTTCACCGAACACAGCCTTGGTATTCGGTTGAAATGCCGAAAGAAGCTCCTCCCTCGTTGAATCGGGAGATACGAAGGTGAACTCTATGCCCATTCTCTTCATTGTTACGGCGAAAAGGTTGTAGGAGCCTCCGTATATGGCAGACGAGGAAATGATATGATCGCCCGCTCCCGCGATATTGAAAATAGCGAAGAAATTGGCCGCCTGACCCGACGAGGTGAGCATAGCGGCAGTGCCGCCCTCGAGCTCGCAGATTCTCGCGGCAACCGTATCGCAGGTGGGGTTCTGCAGTCTTGAATAAAAATATCCCGACGCCTCAAGGTCAAAGAGCTTTCCCATATCCTCACTCGTAGCATACTTGAAGGTAGTGCTCTGTATAATGGGAATCTGTCTTGGCTCTCCGCTCTTCGGGCTGTATCCGCCCTGCACGCAGACGGTTTCTATATTAACCTTTCTTTTATCCATTTGTCTTTTCTCCTTTTGGGAAGATTTTTTAGTGAGTTAGATTTTAACACAGACGCGACGATTTGTCAATATATTTTATAAATTGCCAAAAAGCCTCACCCGTGTGAAAAATCAGAGCATTCTCTGGCCGTTTATAAATAGCGAAAAGGTGCAACCGAGGAATGCCGCGGCGCGTCTGCACAGCAGCATACGCTCGAGGAATATCTCAAAATACTCAAGCACCGCGCTTATATCCGTGTCGACCGTGAGCGAAAGCGTTATTGCTCCGTCGCCGACCGACAACAGAGAGTTGGTAACCGAATAGTTGACTCTATCGTGTATATCAAATTCCGCGGGCTCGGGGTTTCTCACTCTTGTGCGGCGCACGTCCGACTTATCCGCGATGATGATAGCGGCGGCAATCGGGCTGACGGGCACGCCCGTGCCCTCGTCGTGGTTTCCTATGGCGGTTACTATTTTGGCAATTTTCTCAGGCTCCATACCCATATTGTCAAGGATACGGAAGGCAATCAGGGCTCCGCTCTGGGAATGGTCGACCCTGTTGACAAGGTTTCCTATATCGTGCATATAGCCCGCTATTTTGCACAGCTCAACCTCCTGCTCGGAATATCCGAGCGCCTCTAGTATATTTGCCGCATCGGCGGCAACCTTATTGACGTGGGCAAAGCTGTGCTCGGTGTACCCGAGCGCGAGAAGCGAAGCGTCCGCCGCGGTTATGTAGGTGCGTATAGCCTCGTCTTTTTTTATTCCTTCATAGCTTATCATTTTCGCCTCCAAAAAGCTTTATCGATAATATTATACCCTTTTCTTCTTGAGATTTCAAGAGCAACGTATATATAAGTACGCGCGGATATTGACTATTTTGTAAATTTATGCTAAACTAATAGTGAAAAGGACTTTTTCTCTTGGATAGGAGTATTGCTTATGAAGGAATTTTTCGCTTATATTTTCAGCCTTGACGAGCTATGGCGCGCGATATTCCGCGCTCTGCTTGCAACCATAGCGGGCGGTATTGTCGGAATGGAGAGAGGGAGGCAGGGACGCGCCGCGGGAATGAGGACGCATATTCTCGTCTGCCTCGGAGCCGCGCTTACCGCTATGACGGGTATGTACGCTTATAGCGTGCTCGGAGTTGGCGACCCACTTCGTATCTCTGCGCAGGTTATCTCGGGCATAGGCTTTCTCGGTGTTGGCACCATACTCGTTAAGGGACGCTTTCAGATAACCGGACTCACCACGGCGGCAGGTCTGTGGACGGTCGCGGCTGTGGGTCTTGCTCTTGGTCTTGGCTACTACGAGGGGGCAGCGGTCACCTTCGTTCTTGCAGTATCCGCCACCACTATTATGCACCGTCTCGAGTACAAGATAACGAGACGAAACACCCGATTTGGCATCTACGTTGAAATACGCTCTGACGAGGACGTCAGAAGAGCGATAGACCACCTCACCGAAGCCTATCCAACCACCGATATCCAGGTTACCCCTCCTAGAAGCGGAACGGCGGGCAACGTCGGCATCGAGGCAAACGTACACTCGCTGAAAAAGAGCGCCCCCTTGACACCAAAGATAATGTCAGAGGAGCTGGAGAAGCTCGACTACGTGGTCTTCGCTATCGAGTCAATTTGACAACATTAATACACATTATAGAAAAAACAGAGGCATCACACACGAGCCTCTGTTTTTTGTTGTTACTTGCAGTCGGTAACGCGTAGCCCGTGCAGGTTGCAGTAGGCGAATGCCCTTATAGGTCTTTCGTCCTTATCAAGAGGAATTTCGACCGTGGGCTCCTCCTCGTCTCCGATAAGCCTGCGGTGGCTTCCAAGGTCGGTTACAAGGCACACCCATCTTATTCCGTGCTCGCGCGACTGAGGGTGTCTGTGCTCATCGTCTCCAACGCTGACTATGGCAACGTCACCCTTGATTTTGATATTCGGCGCGTGCTTCGCGTCGTCGACGCGCGACTCAGGCACGACCTCGTCCATAGGCTGACCGCAACAATAAATGTCAACGCCCGCATCATTTATCATAGCGACAAGATTGCCGCACACCTCACAGATTAAATGCTTCATATTTCACCTCCGTTTTATTTTTATTATTCCGTTTTTCATCATCTGTATTCGGGGGCGAAAAAACATTTTTAATAAATAATTATTTAACTCTTGCTTTTTTTCTTAGTTTAATGTATACTTTTAAAGGTTAATTATGAAAAAACAAGAAAGGATGTTACAGTGGAAGCTTTAAAACAACTTTTTGGCTCGGTCGTCGAGCTTTTCTGTGGTACAACCAACGGTATGCCCAACTGGACTATGCTTATAATGTGGGCTATCGGCGGTGTTTTGATTTATCTCGCTATAAAAAAAGAAATGGAGCCCACCCTGCTCCTGCCAATCGGATTTGGCGCTATAATTATGAATTTCCCCGCATCGGGCGCGGCGGAGCCCTTACATACTCTCTACGAGGCGGGCATCGCCAACGAGCTCTTTCCTCTGATACTTTTCATCGGTATCGGAGCTATGATTGACTTCGGTCCCCTGCTCACCAACCCCAAGCTTATGATTTTCGGCGCGGCGGCGCAGTTCGGTATTTTCTTCACCCTCTGCCTCGCTTCGATATTCTTCCCCGACTTCCGTGACTTCGCGTCTATCGCTATTATCGGCGCGGCGGACGGTCCCACCTCTATCGTCGTTGCAACCCAGCTCGGCTCAAAGTACGTCGGCGCTATCACAGTCGCGGCATACTCCTATATGGCTCTCGTTCCCATCATTCAGCCTCCGGTAATCAAGCTCCTGACAACCAAGAAGGAGCGCCGGATAAGAATGTCCTACAAGCCCCAGAGCGTTTCCAAGACGACGAAGATTCTCTTCCCCATTATCATCACCATCATCGCCTGCGTTTTCGCTCCCGGAGCGGGCTCGCTTATCGGCTTTTTGATGTTCGGTAACCTTATCCGCGAGTGCGGCGTGCTTGACTCGCTCTCCGAGACCGCGCAGAAGGTGCTGGCTAATCTCGTTACCCTTTTCCTCGGAATTACCATCGCGTTCAATATGACCGCGTCCCAGTTCCTCAACGTCAACACCCTGCTTATCATGGGTCTTGGACTTATCGCCTTCATCGTCGACACCGCGGGCGGCGTGCTCTTCGCCAAGCTCTATAACCTCGTTGCAGGCGCATTTGGCAAGGAAAAGATTAACCCGATGATTGGCGCGGCAGGCATCTCCGCGTTCCCCATGTCCGGACGTATCGTGCACAAGATGGCTCTCGAGGAGGACAACCAGAACTTCATTCTGATGCACTCCATCGGTGTCAACGTATCGGGACAGATTGCCTCGGTTATCGCGGGCGCGCTTATTCTCAACTTCTTCATGCCTATGCTCGATGGCGGCAGCACCGCTTCGATTCTTGATGGCATAATGAATCTTTTCGCTTAAGGAGGTAGCTATGTTTCAATTTAATCCTATGGCATTCGTAGAAAACCTCAAATGGATGGGTATCGGTATGCTTGGTGTTATTATGATAGTATTCATAATTATGCTCGCGACCTACGCCATCAGCTTCGTTATGAACCGTCTTGAGCTTGTTCGTCAGCTCGATGCGGAGAAAAACGAGAGCGGCGAGGAATAATTCGGTCTTCTATAAAAAAACACGGAGAACATTATCGTTCTCCGTGTTTTGTTTTTCTCATCAGATAACGCCAAGCATCAAAGCTGCTGCATACTCACCGGTATACTGAGCAAGCCAGGTGAGAATAACGGTCGAAAACAGGTTTCCGACAAGACCGAGCACGAAGCCCGCGATACCCCAGCTGAGCATTCTGCGAGCAGCCCCGGGGTCTTCATTTTTCCATACGAAATAGAGAATGATACCGACAATCGGGAAGCTGAAGGAAAGCGAGCAGAGCATACCCGTCTTAGCCGATTCAGCCCATCCGGGACGCTTATCCTTGCAGACGAAATAAATAATCAGGCCGGCAAGCAGGCACAAAAAGCTGATTACAGCAATTCCTGCGTTGCGGCTATGGTCGCGGGTGTCCTGGGGAGGTGTTGTGTAGGGGTTGAAGCCGTTGTTGCCCGCGCCGTTATTGGCTCCGAAGCCTGCGTTGAAGGCGCCGCCAGCGTTACCGAAGCCGGAATTGGAGCCGTTGTTATTGGTTGTCTGGCTCATAGCGCTGCCGCAATTCGGACAAAACAGGGTGCTGTCATCAACGTCAGACCCACAGTAAGAGCATTGTCTCATTTTTTCTTCTCCTTATGTAAAGTTTATATATCTATAACTGATTATAAATGTTTTTTTCGCACTTGTCAATCCCCAAGAAGCAGAGGAAGTGCGGTCAGAAGAGAGCTGTCAACCATCTCTCCGTCTGCGGAAAGACAGCCAAGAGGCACAGTCTTATTCTCGCCGTGGTAGTCACTGCCGCCGCTGACGAGCATACCGAGCTCGCTCGCCGCCTCGAGAATGGGGGCGCGGTCACGGGCCGTATATCTTGAATAATATGCCTCAAGACCTCTGACACCAAGCACCCTGAGCTCGCTCGCGCGTCTGAAAAGCTCCTGCGAATCAAGTCTTTTCTCCCTCTCGCCGCCTATGGGGTGAGCATATACTGGAATACCGCCCGAGGCGATTATCGCATCTATGGCAAGCGAAGCGTCTATACGGTCGTCGGGCAATCTTATGCCGAGATATTTCTCTATCGCCTCGCTGACGCTCGTGGCGTAGCCTTTTTTTATAAGCAGGCGCGCGATATGCAGCTTTCCTGTGGAATTAGCCGAGAATAGTCCCTCCTCCTCATCGGGAGAAAAGCATATACCAAAGCCGCTCTTCAGGTAGTCAAGCCTTGCTAAAAGCTTTTCGCGGCGCTTGTCAATTCCCCTTTTGATAGCGTATGTTATGGCGTCGCACCCCGGGTCAATGCCGTAGCCGAGAATATGACAGCGAAAGGAATCCTCTCCCGAGGTAACGCAGGAAAACTCGACCCCATCTATAAGTGTCATTCCCAAAGGGAGCGCCGCCCTCGCCTCCTCTAATCCACCCACGGTATCGTGGTCGGTGACTGAAATTATGCTGATGCCCCTCTCCCATGCCCTGTTAACAAGCTGACGGGGTGTATCAGTACCGTCGGACGCCGTGGTATGCAGATGCAGATCAACCATTCGCGCCACTCTCCTCGCTCTCACACGCGCGGCAGAGCAGATGCACGAGAATGGGAATCACAAGGCAGGCTACAGCCGCCGCGAGAAAAATCTCGGGAGCGGGGATAAATTCCGTAGTCATAACGTCAGCTCCCGCATTTTCAAGCGGAACATTCATTTTTCTGTTGATAGCGTTTCCGATAGAGGGACCGGCAAGCATAGGTATAAGTACGCTGAACACCATTCTGACGCCCTGCAGCTTTCCTGCGTCCCTCGCAGGTGTGTAGTCGCGCATTATCGAGCCCGTCAGCTGTGCGACGAATATGTAGCCGGTTATCATAGCGAAGCCCGCGCAACCGAAGAATATCAGGTTGGCAAGATGTCCCATACCGTTGGCTATGTACATAGCGAAAAGTCCCATAGCCATAATTCCAACAGCGAGATAGAGGAGTCTTGGCTTGAAGGCGTGGTCGGAGATTCTGCCGAGAACGACGTTAATAACAGCGCCAAAGACGATAGCGACGCCGAACACCACGCTGTACTCAACCACCGAGAAGGAGAGATACTCTCTCATATAAATTATAAGATAAGGCATGAATATCTGACACGCTATGCCATATACCACGACTATAAGGAAGGTCAGATACAGAGCGGGGTTGCTCTTGACCACGGACGGACGGAAGCCGTACAGTATGTCGCGGAGTCCGCCGTTTTTCTCAAGCGTGTCGCTGTCCTTAATTAAGTATATACCAAGCGCTCCGCACAGGGTGATGACTATACCGAGAGCGAGAAATACGGTTGAATATCCGAGCGACTCGACGAGTATTCCAAAGCCGCCCGCCACTATAAGCATAGCCAGAAGCGGAAGCACCGCTACCACGCCCTCGACGCTTCCGCGGAAGGACGGACGGGTGTTGTCTGTGAGCCAAGCGTTAAACGCCGCGTCATTCGCCGTAGAGCCAAAAAGCGTCATAACGCAGTCGCCCACTATAACCAGCGCGAGAGTTATCGCGACTGATTTAGCGCCATCCGTGTTAAATATCTTCCCCACAAGCTCGGGCGAAAGGTAGCCGAACAGAGCCACTGTAACACCCCAGATTAAGTAACCGAAGGAGATGAATTTTCTCCTCTGTCCAACCTTATCCGAAAGCGTACCCGCGAGCAGAGTTACGACGGTGGCAACCACGCCGCTCAGCTGTACCATCAGGGTTATAGCGTCAAGATCCTTCGCTACGGTATCGTAGACGAAGAGGTTGAAATACATATTTTCGACGCTCCACGCTATCTGTCCTGCAAGACCGAAGACGAGAAGCACCAGCCAGTTTCTTTTTCCAAAGGTTTCCTTATTCATAAGCACCTCCATAATTCAGTTAAAAAGAATGAGGAGGATTAGTCCTCATCCTCCTCAACAAGCCTGTCATACTCTGCGAATACCGCGTCAATCTCTTCCTCGTCGGTAACGAGAGTAAGGAACAGCTCGCCCTCGTCATCCTCCTCGATGACGAAAACCATTCCCTCATCCTCGGCAACTCCCTCAATCTCGGTAACGGGAGAGAGGATGACGAAAACTCCTGCCTCGTTGGGAATTATAGCAATCTGCTCAAACTCGGTGGGATTTCCGTCCTCATCGTAGAGGATAATATTGTCATCGTTGTTCTCATCGAGAAGCATCTCGATAGGATTAAGCTCTTTTTCTTCCATTTTTCACCTCATAAAGTTTTTATTATATTATAACCAAAGGAATATAAAAAGTCAAGCAATTTAAACAATAGCGGGAAGGAGAGATTTTGAGCTCCGTCTTCCCGCTCTTTTTCTGCATTAAGCCAAAAGGGTTACTTTTCGCTTCTCTCCAGAATTTCCCTGAACTGTCTGACGCACTCGGCGAAATCCTGCGCCGCGCTCTCAACGACCTCGGGGCTCGTCATATCGATGCCCGCTACGAGCAGGCTGTCAAGGGGCGACTTGGAGTCACCGCACTTCAAGAAGTCGATGTACTTCTCAACATACGCCTCGCCCTCGGTTTCGATGCGCTTAACAATAGCGCAGGCGGCGGAGATACAGGTAGAGTACTTGTAGACGTAGAAGGAGGTGAAGAAGTGAGGAATTCTCATCCACTCGCAGGCAATCTGCTTATCACAGGCTACGTCCTTGCCGAAATAGCGCTTAACTATTCTGTAGTACTTCTTCTTGATGACGTCTGCAGTGAGTGGCTCGCCCTTCTCACACAGAGCGTGCATATCCCTCTCAAACTCTGCGAACATAGTCTGGCGGTAGAGAGTGCCCTTGTAGGTTTCCATCAGCTGATTGAGAATGTACATCTTCTCAACGTCGCTCTCGCACTCGCGAAGCTTTCTATGAGCGAGAAGAAGCTCGTTGACAGTAGATGCAACCTCAGCGACGAAGATGCGGTAGTTGGCGTTATGCGGCTCGTTGTACTTATCCGAGAAGTAGGTGTGCATCGAGTGACCCGCCTCGTGCGCGAGAGTGAACACATCATCGAAGGTCTCGGTGAAGTTGAGAAGGATATAGGGCTCGGTACCGTGCGCGCCCGAGGAGAATGCTCCCCCTCTCTTTCCTCTGGTGGGATAAACGTCAACCCAGCCGCGCTCGGTAAGACCCGCGGTGAGGGTGGACTTGTACTCCTCTCCGAATATACCAACGGTGTCAAGCACCTCTGCAACCGCCTCCTCGTAGGTGTACTTCTTATCAAGCTCGGTAACGAGCGGAGCGTACACGTCGTACAGATGGAGCTTGTCAACGCCGAGAATGCGGCGCTTGAGCTCGTAGTACTCATAGAGGGGAGCAAGGTTCTTATTGACGGTGGAGATAAGGTTGTTGTAGATGACGGGGGTTACCTCGTCGTAGGAGGTGGAGGCGGCGATAGAGCTCTTGTAGCCTCTCACCTTAGCAAGAGTGGTAGCCTCCTTGACGTGAGAATTGTAGAGCGCGGCGAAGGTGTTACCGAACTGCTCGTAGGTCTTGTAGAGCGTGCGGAACGCCGCCTGGCGAACTCTGCGGTCGGTGCTCATCAGGAAGGGAACGTAGTTGGTGTCTGTGAGCTCGGTAAGCTTGCCGTCCTCGCCCCTGATTTTTTCGAAGCGAAGGTCTGCATTGGCGAAAAGACTACGCGTCTGGTTAGCTCCGCCAAAGGCGTTCTCTATCTTCGACATCAGCATCTCGCACTCGTCGGAGAGAGTGTGAGCCTTTCTCTGCATTATCTTTTCGATCATACGGCGGTAGGTTTCAAGCTTGGGGTAGCTCTCAAACCACTCCTCAACCGTCTTCTCATCAAGTCTCAGGATATAGGGATTGACGAACCAGCTCGCAGCACCCGCCTCAATAGCCAGCGTTCTGACCTTGGCGTTCAGCGCCTGATATGCGTTGTTGGTGGTGTCAACCGCGAAGTTCAGCGAGGCGTACTGCCAAAGAGTGCCGAACAAATCCTCTATCTCGCACATAGCGGTAAGGGCGTTATAAAGGCCCTCGGCGCTCGCGGTAATGGTTTTTTCGTGAGCGGGATAGCTCTTAACCAGAGCCTCAACCTTCTTGTAGTCGGCGTAGAATGCCGTCTCGTCCTCGTAGATGGCGGTAAGATCCCACTTATATTTGGGGTCAATGCTTTTTCTGTCAAGTATCATAGCTTTATACTCCTTTATTTGATTACTCATTCATTTTAGCACATTATCGTGCGGCGCGCAAGCCCTTATTTAGTCGGATTTCGCGACCCGTCCTTTCTTTATCAGCGAAAAGGCGTTGTATATCCCAAGAAGGTCCTCGGACAAATATTTAAGAAGCCCCTCCTCCATTTCTTGTGGCACTCCGTAGTACGCCTCGGCTACCGAGCCTGCCATAGCGGCAATGGTATCGGCATCTCCGCCTATTGATATAGCGTTGCGTATAGTGCTCTCGAAGCCGTCCGCCTCAAAAAACGCCCTGAGCGCCTGCGGTATGCTTCCTCTGCAGGTTACCCACAGACCCTTATCGTCTATCTCATAATTCGGGCGTATTTTATCGAGGGTGAAGTCGTCTATCTCGGGATAATAATCGGTTATCATCCTCTTATATATCTCCTCCTTTGACCTGCCCGTGCGCGCCATATAGATAGCTATGGCGATTGCCTCTGCTCCGAGCAGACCCTCGGGATGCCCGTGGGTGATTTCGGTCACGGTGCGGCACAGCTCTTTGGTCTTCTCCTCGCTGTCCGCTACCCAGCCGACCGGGCTTATTCTCATTCCCGCGCCGTTTCCGAGGCTATACGGGTTGGCGGGATTCAGTTCAAATACCCAATAGTAGAACCTTCCGCCCCAGCCAACGTTGGGGTGCCTCTTGGCAATCCTGTGCATACACCTCTCGGTTACCTCGGCGAGCCTTGAGTCGTCGTTTCGGCACAGAACGAGCGCCTCCGCCACGGCGAGAGTCATCAGGCTGTCGTCGGTGGGGTGGCAGTTGGGAGCGAAAAACAGAAATTCGCGGGACTTGAAATTCTTGAATTCAAAGCGACTGCCCACAACGTCGCCGATAAGAGCTCCGAGCATAGAGAGCGCCTCCTTGGGTTGACTTCAACTATATAATAACACATTTATTGGAAAAATGTTTAATTTTTTTGAAAAAAGCCCCGAAAATGCTTTAATTATTCATAATTTAAGCGTATAATTGTACTAACAAACCAAGAAGGAAGAAAAAATGCTAAAACTAGAAGGCATAAAAAAGGATTATATCACCTCATCCGAGGTTGTCAATGCCCTGAGGGGTGTTTCAATCTCGTTCAGAAAAACAGAGTTCGTTTCCATTCTCGGTCCCTCGGGCTGTGGAAAAACCACCCTGCTTAACATAGTAGGCGGACTTGACCACTACACCGACGGCGACCTCGTCATCAACGGAAGGAGCACCAAGTCCTACACCGACAGAGATTGGGACGTGTACAGAAACCACAGAGTTGGATTTATATTCCAGAGCTATAACCTTATCCCACACCAGACGATACTCGGAAACGTCGAGCTCGCCCTCACCATCGCGGGCATCGGCAAGGAGGAGCGCACGCGTAGGGCGAAGGAGGCACTTGACCGCGTCGGACTTTCGGGACAGTATTATAAGCGCCCCAATCAGCTCTCGGGCGGACAGTGCCAGAGAGTCGCTATCGCCAGAGCGCTTGTCAACGACCCCGAGATACTTCTCGCAGACGAGCCGACGGGAGCGCTCGACACGGTTACCAGCGTGCAGATTATGGACCTTATCCGCGAGATCTCCGAGGAGAGGCTGGTTATTATGGTTACCCATAACCCCGAGCTCGCAGAGCAGTATTCCACGAGAATAGTGCGCCTGCTTGACGGACGCCTGCTTGAGGATACCAACCCGATGACAGAGGCCGAGGAGGCGAAGGAGCTCGCCGAGCTTGAGGCGATAGCCGAAAAGGAAAGAGCGGAGCTTGAAGCCTGCGCCGAGGCCGAGCGAAAGAAGCTTATCAGGGAGAAAAGGAAGAAAAAGGAAAAGGCGAAAATGTCCGTTCTCACCGCCCTGATGCTATCGGCAAGAAACCTGCTCTCAAAGAAGGGACGCACGGTTATGGTTGGCATCGCGGGCTCGATAGGCATTATCGGCATCGCTATGGTTCTCGCCTTCTCGGCGGGCATCAAGGGCTATGTCGCGGCGATGCAGGACGATATGCTCTCGGGCAACCCAATAACAATCACCGAAACCGCCTACGATTTCAACGCCATATCCGATATGATGCACCAGGGCTCGGATGACTCCGTCGACAAGGAGTCTCACAAGGCGTATATCAGCTCAATGATTGCCTACATTGCCAAAATGAGCGCAGCAGAGGAGGCGTTCTTTATCAAAAACGAGCTGAAGCGCGAGTATCTTGACTTTGTCAAGGCTATGCCTAAGGAATATTATAACGCTATGAGCTTCGGCTACGGTATAGATATGAACCACTCTATCTATACGAGCTTCACTCATATCGACGCCGAGGGTAACGAGACCGTTTCCAATATCTCGATTGCCGCCCTCACCAATATATACACCTCGGTTCTGAAGGAAACCGACTACTCGAAATACGCGAGCTACGTCACACAGCTTGCCCCCTCCTTCCAGCAAGCGCCGAATAACCCCGACTATATCGCTTCGCAGTACGATGTATACGGCGAAATTGCCGACGAGTACGACGAGGTTATGCTCGTTCTGAACGGCGAGCAGGAGCTGTCGGATATGCTCTTAGCAAGGCTCGGAATTTTCACCGAGGCAGAGTTTTATAACCTGGTCTACAAGGCGGCATACGAAGGCTCTAAGGATAAGCCCGAGCAGGAATGGGACCCCCTTGCCAAATACTACAACCCCGAGCTCGACGTGCCCTACTACACCTACGACGACCTGCTCAGCGAAAAGCACAGCTTCACCTGGTATCCCAACGACGCTATATATGAATACAACACCCTCTCCGAGATAAAGATACCGAACGGTGACGGCACCTACAAGGTGATGAACGCTACCCCTTTCAAGTACCACCACGACGCGAAGGATATTGTAAGCGAGGGCGTCAAGCTTCGCATAACCGGTATTCTTATAGCTAATGAGGAAACGAGCTACGGCTGTCTTTCCTCGGGCATCTACTACACCGAGGCTCTCACCAACCACGTTATCGAAAGGAATATGGAGAGCGAAATCGTCGACTATGTCAATAACAACGGCGACATCACCTCGACCGTTTTCAACGGAAGCGCGATTGGCGTGTTCTATGACTTCGACTATCGCTCCGTCACACCAGACGAGGAAGGAAAAGCCGTTATCAAATCCGACCGCGCCTTCGTCGGCGAGTCGCTCAGCGCCACCGACCTTATGGGCTCTATGGGCTCTGCGGGCGGCGGAGAGCAGGAGGGCTCCGGCGGCTCCAACGTTAATATCAGCACGCTTGTCTCTATGAAGACCATCGGCGCGCGCTCACTAGGTGGAGTTGACGTTGCCAACAGCGTCAAGATTTATCCGCTCTCGTTCGATTCGAAGAACCTTGTTACCGACTATCTTGATATGTGGAACAGCAAGGACGACCTGACGGTCAACGGCGAGACCTATACCGACGCACAGAGAGCTAATGTGTCCTACACGGACACCCTGGAGATAATCATAGATATGATTAATACTATGATTGACGTTATCTCCTACGCCCTTATCGCCTTCACCTCTATATCGCTCGTCGTATCCACTGTAATGATAGGTATCATCACCTACGTATCGGTTGTTGAGCGAATCAAGGAGATAGGCGTTATCCGCTCACTCGGCGGAAGGAAAAAGGACGTCAGCCACCTCTTTATCGCAGAAACCTTCATCATAGGCTCTCTGGCGGGCATTATAGGTGTCGGTACGACCTATCTTATCTCTGTCATTGTCAACCTTATCCTTAAGCCGCTTATAGGCTATTCGCGCATTGCCGCGCTGCCCATATCTCAGGCTGTGCTGCTCGTGCTCCTCTCAATAGGTCTGACGCTCATATCGGGACTGATTCCCGCATCGAGCGCATCCAAGAAGGATCCCGTGGTGGCGCTTCGCACAGAGTAATTCAACGCTAAAAAACAATTATCAACGAAAAATGCTGTCCCCGGGACAGCACCAAAAAAGGGCGAGGTGGATTTTTCTGCCTCGCCCTTTTATCACCTTTTTCTTGACACAGGCTTTCGCTTGTGCTATACTAACATTGTTAATCAATCTTCAGAGGGTATTATGAAAAATAAATCTGTAACTTTATCAAGAACTGCGACCTCGCTTATTCTGGGCTCGCTTATATTCGTGGGCTTTTTCATCTATTTTCACACGCATCATCTCGAAAGCTGGGGCTGGGTATCCCTCGGCTCAGGTATCTTTTTCCTGTTGTCCGCCTGCACTGTGCCTCTTTTCTACGTCGTTGACGACAAGGGCATTCGCATCAGATACCTGACGGGTGACAGAGAAATATACGATTGGAAGAACGTCAGGGAAATTAAGGCGGAGTACGATATGACAATCCCCTTCTTCTTCGACACCTTCCTTATCGACGGCGAGGATTATACCTTCTATATGTTCTACAAGGAGGGCAGAATGGAGCGTAGCACCCGTCTTGCCCGTCTGATAAAGAAATACTCGGGCAAGGAGGTTATCGGTATACTTCCCGAGGGATTGAAGGGCGCGGCTGCAAGGCGCTACAAGCTCTCGTACTGCAAGGCCCCTGACTCCGAGGCGGCGAAGGCAAGGGAGAGAGAGGCGAGAAAAGAGGTGCGCTCGATTCTCTCGAAAGCAGACGAATCCGAGGTTATCTGCGCTTATTCCTATCTTACCGCGGATGGCGAGGCGTCCGACAGACCCGTCGTAGACTACACCTATATTCTCACATTGAAAAAGGGTAACGACACCCTCCCTCCCATCGAGGTATTCTCGGTCAGAAGAAAGGGAAAAAAGCTTATCCCCGATGAAATTGACACCGATGCTCTATCGGCGAAAATCACCAAGGCGTTTAACTAAAAAAGCTCCAAGCAAAAATACAAGTCAGCCTCACTATCGGTAAGGCTGACTTTTCAATAAAAGAACTATGAAGGGAGGTTGGTATATATGAAAAACATAGTCGTTGGTGTTTTGGCTCACGTTGACGCGGGCAAAACGACTCTCTCCGAGGCGATGCTGTACCTCTCGGGCACTACCGACCGCCTTGGCAGGGTTGACAGGCGTGACGCGCATCTCGACACGCACGCTCTAGAGCGAGAAAGAGGCATAACCGTCTTTTCAAAGCAGGCTATATTTGACACGGGGGATACCCATATCACTCTTATCGACACCCCGGGGCATATTGATTTCTCCTGCGAAACCGAGCGCACGCTTGCCATAGAGGACTACGCGGTTCTGATTATCAGCGCTACGGACGGGGTTACGGCGCACACCCGCACGCTCTGGCGACTGCTCGCTGCAAGAAGGATACCCACCTTCATTTTTGTCAACAAGACCGACCTTTCGACAAGGCTCAGGCGCGAGATATGCGACGAGCTCAAGTGCGCGCTCTCGACGGGTTGCATTGACTTCAACAGCGAGGGAGCTGATAGCTTTTTTGAAGAGGTCGCTGCAAGCGACGAGAGGCTTATGGCGGGATATTTCGAGGGGATTATGCCATCGACAGAGGCTATCGCCGAGAGGATAAGAGCAAGGAAAATATTTCCCTGCTTCTTCGGCTCCGCTCTGAAGCTCGAGGGTGTCAGAGAGCTCCTTTCGGGAATAGATAGATACACCCTTCCCACAGAATATCAGAGAAATATATTCGGCGCCAAGGTCTATAAAATAACACGCGACAAGAGCGGAGCGCGAATCTCCTTCGCCAAAATAACGGGCGGTATTCTTCGCCCCAAGGACACCGTGGAGATAAGGCGAGGCGCTGATACTATAACCGAAAAGGTGGAGCAGATAAGGGTATTTTCCGCCGAGCGCTCGACGCCCCTTAAGGAAGCTCTCCCCGGTGACGTTGTGGCATTGTACGGGTTGTCAGGAACAGCGGCGGGTATGGGACTCGGCTTTGAGGCTAACGACGTCGCTATGCTCGAGCCGCCTCTGTGCTACAGAATGATTTTGCCCGACGGAACCGACCCACACGCGACCTATCTCGCCCTCAGTCAACTTGCCGAGGAGGATCCCTCGCTCTCGCTTTCCTACGACAGCGAGAGCCGCGAAATAAAGGTAAGTCTGATGGGAGAGATACAGAAGGAGGTGCTTGTCCGACTCATAGCCGATAGGCTTGGTATCGAGGTCGGATTCGACGAGGGCAGGATATTATACAGAGAAAGTATACTCGGTGAGGTTATCGGCTCGGGACATTTCGAGCCCGTGGGACACTACGCCGAGGTTCATCTTCGGATAGAGCCGCTCGACGAGGGCAGCGGGGTTGTGTGCGAGCTGGACTGCGACAGAGACCGCCTCGCTCTTAACTGGCAGAGGCTTATCGCCACGCACGTCGAGGAAAGGGTTCACCGCGGCGTGCTCGTCGGAGCTCCCCTGACCGACGTCAAAATTACCGTTATCGGCGGCAGAGCGCACCAGAAGCATACCGTAGGCGGCGATTTCAGAGCCGCGACCTACCGCGCTATCAGGCAGGGTCTTATGAAGGCGGAATCCGTGCTGCTCGAGCCCACCTTTGAGTTCAGAATAGAGCTACCCGTGTCAAATCTCGGAAGGCTACTCACCGATATTTCCAATATGCACGGCGAGATTGACTCGACAGAAGCGGACGAGCTTAGCGCCACCGTGACGGGCGTATGCCCCGTTGCAACCATACGCTCATATCCTATGACGCTGAGAGCCTACACACACGGACACGGACAGATACTTTTAACCCCGGGAGAATATCGCCCCGCGCACAACGCGAGCGAGGTTGTCGAGAGTATCGGCTACACGCCAGAGCTCGACGAGAGAAACCCCGCGGGCTCGGTTTTCTGCCGCGCGGGAGCGGGATACTCGGTGCCCTGGTATGAGGCAGACGAGAAAATGCACGCTCCGCCCGAGAGAGCAACGGAGGCAGTCAACGAAAATACAAGTGTACCCCAAAGAGCCCGAGCGGTGCGCTACGGAGGCACCGCCGAGGAGGACAAGGAGCTGATGCGGATTTTTGAGGCTACCTACGGAAAGCCGAAAAAGCGCGCCCCCGTCGAGAAAAGGGTCAACGAAAACGAGGAGCAGAAGCCGAAAAGAGCGCCAAAGCCAAAGAAAAAGGGAGAGGACTACCTTATCGTCGACGGCTACAACGTTATCCACGCCTGGGACGAGTTGAAAACGGTTTCAAGCGTCGATTTATCACTGGCAAGAGACACCCTCATCCGCCTGATGTGCAGCTACGCTGCTATAAGAAGGTGCAAGGTTATCATAGTGTTCGACGCCTATATGGTGAAGGACGGCAAAGGCAGTATCGAGAAATATGGCGAGCTCACCGTCATCTACACTAAGGAGCGGCAGACCGCAGACGCCTATATAGAGCGAACGACCTACGAGATAGCAAGGGAAAACACGGTCAGGGTTGTCACCTCGGATATGGACGAGCAATTTATCATACTCGGCAACGGAGCCCTGCGAGTCAGCCCTAAGGAGCTCAGAGAGGAGCTCAACAACACTGCAGAGGAAATCGCCGAGCTCGCCGAAAAATATAAGAAAAAGGGCTAAGCCCCAAAGACTCTTCAACAATTTAGTTTTCCATAGGTCAAAAAATGCCACCCGATCGGGTGGCATTTTCTTTCATTCCAATGAATTAAATATCTTATAGTATCTTATAACACCGTCGTCCTCGCCAACCTTGGTAAAGTGGCGGGAAAACAGCCTCTTGGCGGCCTCGTTTCGTTCGTCAACAGTGGCATAGACGGCGAAAAGACCTATCGCGCGACACATATCAAAAAGAGACAAAAGAGCCTTTTCTCCAAGCCCCCTTCCCTGATACTTGGGAAGAAGCCTCAGCCCTATCTCCGCCGCGCCGTGATAATCAAAGTCATAGATAACTCCCTCGCCGATATACCCGCCTTCATATCTTACCGCGAGTGACAGAGCGACTCCGTCCTCAAGCTCGCGCATAACGGTGAAATAGAAACCCTCGGGGTCGCAGTCGGGATTGTCCGCAGTATCATCAAAGCCCCAGAACCTGTTTAATTCCCTGTCAGAGCACAGCCTTGCATACTCTGAAATCTCAGAGTCACGAAGCAACCCAAGGGTAACGCCCTCGCGCTCAACCGCAGGCAGCTCGCCCATAAGGTCAAGCTCGTTTTGTATCAGGACGAAAAAGCTCTCGCCGCTCTCGTCATAGGCGTGCTGTGCGACGTGAGAAAACACACCCTCAAGCACCGAAAGCTCCTCGCGCATAACGTCGGTGAATGCAAGTGGAATAAGGTATCTTCTTGCATATAGCGACAGCTCTCTCAGCGCATCCTCAACGAGCGAATCCTCGGATACAGCCAATGGATAGACGAATACATATCTCTCTTCGTCGTATATCCTCACCAAAAGGCAACCGAATGCCGCGCAGACGGCGACCTCCTCTACCTCATCCGAAAGAGCGGAAAAGCTGTCAAGCATCATATCAAGCGCCCCGTCACCATCACAGAGCGGAGAAAGCGCGCCTACAACAACGGCCCTCGAATCAGCATCGAGCGTCCTGAAGCTTATCATACCTCATCCTCCAGAATATCAATCCGAAGCGTAACCGAATACTCGGTATCCGTTACCCAGGTTTCAAAGGACGCGCCGATAACCTCGGCGAGCTTTCGGCAGGTCTTCAGCCCTATGCCGTTGCTCTCAACTCCGTCCGTGGTACTAGAGATGCGATTTATAAGATTTAGTAGCATCTTACCGTCCTCTATATGCGCAGAAAGTAACACGGGGTGGGACCTTGAGGCATATTTCAGGACGTTGGAAAAAACGTTTTCGATTATTCTCTGAAGCAGGTTGGCATCGGTAACAATCCTTGCCGACGGCTGTCTTGATGCCAGGGAGATAATATTGATCTCAACCTCATATCCTTGCTCGCGAAGCAACAAAACGTGCTCCGAGAGCATCTGGTCGAGCAGAGTATAAACGTCATACTCCTGCATATCGACCTCGCCCGCGCCACCTCCGAACAGCAGGAAGTAGTTGAACATATCGTCACTGAGCTTTTTCAGCCTCAGCGCGGTTTTCTCAGAGGCGTTGATATAATCGAGCATAACGCCGTCGGGAGCGTGCAGTCGCATCACGTCAAGATATCCAAGAAGGACCGTGAGCGGCGTCCTTATATCGTGCGACATAGAGGTAACGAGCTCCGCGTTGGCATCGAGAGCGGCTCTCTCCTTCGCCACGTTTTTTAACATCTCGCTTCTCATATTTTCAACGTCGCCCGACAGTCTTCCAAGCTCGTCCTGTCCATCAGGACGAATGCGGTGCTCCATATCGCCGCCCGCGACCGCCGCGACGTCCTTCGCTATACCCGAGATGCGCCTGGTGATTCCGTGCGAATACAAAAGCACTGCGACAACGAGAACTATAACCGCCATCATCACCGCGGCTATATTGACTATATCGTAGTACAGATACTCGGTGAAGTCAGCCATCGAAACGAGAACAGACGCGTCTGACATAGTGATAAGATGCGCCTCCTTTTCGGCGGCGTACTTCATTAATTCCTCACGGGTGGGCATATTGACGGTAATTCCCGAGCCTATACTGCCGCTATCTTCCTTATCGGCTTCATTCTTGTCCTCGCCGGTAGTGCCGTCGGTGCTCTCTTCCCCATTCTCCGTCGGCGGCTCATCGGTCGGCGGGGTAGTATCTCCCTCGGAGTCTGCTCCGCCATCTGTACCGCCGTCTATGCCACCTTCCGTACCGCCATCCGCTCCACCGTCCGGGTTCTGTTCTTCATCGTCCGGCTTCTTCTCGGGCTCCTCATACTGTCCCGTTTCAAAAAGGAGCTTATCATCCTTGTGAATCATAACGTAGAGGTATCTGTTGCCCTGCGCCCATTCTGCGAGCTTCGGAATATCCGTGGACGAAAGTCCGTTACGGTCGACGTACTCCTGAAGCTCCTTGGCGTATTCGTTTTCTCTTGCGGTTTTGTTTTCCTCTGAATTATAATTTTTATTTATATATGCATTCGCTCCGACCTCGATAACCGCGAAGGTCACTATGGCTAAAGCAACGGCGAAAACCGTAGCAACCAGCATCGCCACTCGCATCGAGCGGAATCGACGGCGAAGAGTAAATCCTTTTCTGTCAGTCAACCTGGTATCCCCTTCCCCATACCGTTCTTATCACCTTGGGCGCGGAGGAGTTATCCTCGAGCTTTCTCCTGAGATTAAGTATGTGCACGGTTATATTATTCGATGACGAGGGCAAGGGCATCTCGCCCCATACCGCCTCGTAGAGCTCGTCCGCGCCCACAACCCTGCCCCTGTTTTTAACAAGATAGATGAGCACCTCGTACTCCTTATCGCGAAGCTCGATGAGCGTTCCGTTTTTCATAACCTCGCGCTTGGTGGGATTGATAACCACCCCGCCCGACAGACGCACGGCGTCCGCGTTGTCTGCATCCTTCGCTCCGTAGGAATTGTATCTTCTGGTCAGGGCGTCGACCTTCAGTAGCAGCTCGGGCGCAGAAAAGGGCTTGACAAGATAATCGTCGCCACCTGCGGTGTAAGCGTCTATTTTATCACTGTCAAAGGACCTCGCCGTCAGAAACAGCACGGGCACGGTGGAAAAGCGTCTGATCTCCGCAGTAGCCTCAATGCCCGACATATAAGGCATCATTATATCCATAATAACGAGGTCGACCGACCTGTCCTCGGCAACAACGGCAACCGCCATCTTACCGTCCCGCGCCTCCGAAACCTCGTATCCCGCGTTTTCAAGAAGCAGTCTTATAACCTGTCTTATCTCGCGCTCGTCATCAACAACCAATACTCGCATATTTTCCTCCAAAATAAAGGGTTACACGCTCTATTTTAGCACACCTTGCCCCTCATTTCAATTATTGTTATAAATATTTTTCATTTTCAGTCCCAAGAGCGAAAAAAAGCGGAACGACCGCAACGGTCGCTCCGCTCCAAAACATATTATTAATAGTTCTCTTTTCTGACCTCGAAGTATGCCTGAGGATGAGCGCATACGGGGCATACGGGGGGCGCCTTCTTGCCCATAACGAGATGTCCGCAGTTTCTGCACTCCCACATAGTCATCTCGCCCTTCTCAAATACCTGCTGCATCTCAACGTTGTTAAGAAGCGCTCTGTATCTTTCCTCGTGAGCCTTTTCGATAGCGGCTACTGCGCGGAACTGATAAGCAAGAGCCTTGAAGCCCTCCTCCTCAGCGTCCTTAGCAAACTGAGCGTACATATCGGTCCACTCATAGTTCTCGCCCTCTGCAGCTGCAAGAAGGTTAGCCGCGGTGTCGGAAAGTCCGCCAAGAGCCTTGAACCAGAGCTTAGCGTGCTCCTTCTCGTTCTCTGCGGTCTGAAGGAAAATAGCCGCGATCTGCTCGTAGCCCTCCTTCTTAGCAACCGATGCGAAGTAGGTGTACTTGTTTCTTGCCTGAGACTCGCCTGCGAATGCGGTCATAAGATTTTGTTCGGTTTTCGTTCCCTTGAGATCCATTTTGATTTCTCCTTAAAAAATAATTTTCTTCGTAGTTACGCCACGCCGTTTTTTCTGCACCTGTCGCACAGGCTTCTCACCTTCAGCTCGTAGGATGAAAACTCAGAGCCGATGGCGTCGGACAAAAGTCCATCAAGGCCGTCGATATTGAAGTCCCACATTTTTCCGCACATCTCGCACACTACGTGTCCGTGAGGGATGAAGGAGCTGTCATATCTGTCGGCATCACGCTCGGCGGTAATTCGGCGGATAAGCCCCATATTCTCGAGCGCGTGCAGGTTGTTATAAACCGTCGCCAGAGATATACCGGGCAGCCGCTGCCGTGCAAGCCTAAAGATTTCGTCGGCTGTGTGATGAGATTTGTCCGAGCGAATAATATCAAGTATAGCCGCTCTTTGCTTGGTCATTCTGTGTCACACTCCGATTTATTGAACGATGTTAAAATCATTCTAAACTAATTATACATATTTTTCCAGGACATGTCAAGAGATTTTTTAAAAAATTTTAGAATATTTCTAAATTTACTTTTCTTCTCTAAACACAGCTTTCTTATCTGATTATTGCTTGTTTTTCTTCTGTTCAAACACCTCCCTCAAAGAAATTTTCGTTTCCTGATAAGGATGTCTCTTCGCCCGCGCGGGTTGACTTTGTCGAAAGTATTTGATATACTTGAAAATATAATCCACACAACGATAACACAGGAACGAAAGGAGGCTACCGTGGCGCCAAGTACAATTATTCTAATCGCGGCAATATCGCTTGTCGGGCTTGCTTTTCTTTTTCTCTTAGCGCTGTATTGGATTGCCAGAATCGCATTTATCCGCTCGGGCAAGGACACCGACGCCTTCGACGGCTTTGACGCGCCTGCCATGGCTCCCTTCAAGGAGGAGAGCACAGAGAGAATAACCCGACTTCTCAATGAGGAGTACGAGGACGTATATATAACCTCGACCAAGGGCGGACTAAGGCTGCACGGCAGGCTGTATTTCAGACACGGTGGCGCGCCGTTTCAGGTTATGGCGCACGGCTATAGGAGTAACCCCTACAGAGATTTCTCGGGCGGAGCTCTCGAGGCGCTTGACGGCGGCTACAACCTCCTGCTGATTGACCAGCGCGCGCACCTTGAAAGCGAAGGAAAAATCATTTCCTTCGGCATCTATGAAAAATACGACCTCATTGATTGGACGGAGTATATAGCAGACCGCTTCCCCGGATGCGATATAATTCCGATAGGAATATCTATGGGTGGAGCAACGGTTGTACAGGCATCTATGTTGACGATGCCGAGTGCGGTTAAGTGCCTTATTGCCGACTGCCCCTACGCTGAGGTCAGGGATATTCTCATCCACACGGCAAGGAAAATGGGCTTCCCCGCCGCCGTATATCCGCTTATCCGACTGTCCGCTAGAATATTCTGCGGCTTTGACCCCGAGGACTCGCGGGCAACAGAAGCCGCGAGGGCGGCGAGAGTGCCGATACTGATTATACACGGTGACAGCGACGGTATGGTTCCCGAGGAGTACAGCGCGCGCCTTAGCGATGCGAACCCCAATTTGATTGAAAGACACCTTTTCGCAGGAGCGAATCACGGCATATCCTATCTTGTAGATAGGGATAAATATATGAATACCGTTGCCGATTTCATAAGAAGGCATACGGACTGAAGGGAGAAAATAATGGAAAAATACAAGAGCATACACGGCTTCAAGCTTGAAAGAGTCGCCGAATGTCCCGACGTCGGCGCCAGACTTGTCGAATACGTCTACGAGAGGACGGGCACGCCTCTATATTATCTTGACAGACCGGATGCGAATATGACCTTCGCCATCGGCTTTCGCACCGTGCCGACAGACGACACGGGGGTCTACCATATCATAGAGCACTCGGTTCTCTGCGGCTCGGAGAAATTTCCCGTCAAGGACCCCTTCACCGAGCTTCTGAAGGGCTCGATAACCACCTTCCTCAACGCCTTCACCTACGGCGAAAAGACGGTTTATCCCTTCTCGACCAAAAACAAGCGTGCATTTATGGACCTTCTCGACGTCTATATGGATGCGGTTCTTTTCCCCAACGCGACGAAAAACCCCTGCATTTTCATGCAGGAGGGGCACAGGCTCGAATATGACGCGGACGGAAGACTCACCCGAAACGGCGTGGTCTACAACGAAATGCTCGGCGCGTATTCCTCACCCGATGAGCTGATGGGATATTATGAGGGGCAGGTGGCATTCCCAGGCGGATGCTACTGTCACGACTCGGGCGGAAATCCGAGCGCCATACCCACGCTCACCTACGAGAAATTCTGCGACACTCACAGAAGACTCTACCACCCGTCCAACGCACTTATCTGCCTTGACGGTGAGGTGGAGCTCGAGCGAGTGCTAGAGAGGCTTGACTCTATTCTTTCAAGTTTCGATATGGGTAAGTGCTATCCCGATATTCCCGAGGGTGAGGCTATTATAACAGAGCCTCTTGTCAAGGATTATCCAGTTGCCTCCGCCGAGGAGTGCAAGGACAAGAACCGAATCAGTATAATCAAAAGGCTGGGCGGCAAGCCTCCGAGAGAGGTGTGCACCGCAGTGGCGCTTGTCACGGAGCTTTTGTCGGAGAGCAACAACTCCCCCTTAAAAAGACGCGTGCTTGACTCGGGTCTGTGCTCCAACTTCACACTTTCTATATCCGTGGGAATTCCCTATCCTACTCTTACCGCGAGATTCACAGACGTCAGAGATGGCTGTGAGGAGGAGCTTGTTTCTGTGTACAAGAGGGCGCTCGAGGACTCGCTTGCCGAGGGACTTGACAAAATAGCGCTCGAGGCGGCGATAAACTCTGCCGAGTTCACACTGAGAGAGGCGGACTTCGGCTCATACCCCAGAGGCATAGTATATATGCAGTCGATTTTTGAGGACGCGATGTACGGCTTTGATGCGGCGAAGGGTCTGGAGTATACCGAGTTGTTCGGTTTTCTCAGAGAAAAAATTGACACGCCATACTACATAGACACCTTCAAGGCTATACTCGCCACAGATGAGGCTACCGTTATCCTGCATCCGTCCGCTACGCTCGAGGCAGAACAGGCGCGGCTTGAAAAAGAGGCGCTTGATAGGCTTGAGGCTTCGCTTACCGATGCCGAAAGAGAGAAAATCAGAAAGGATAGCGCCGCCCTTTCCGAGTGGCAGGGACGGGAGGACAGCGACGAAGCGCTGGCAACCATTCCCGAGCTATCCCTCTCGGACCTAACGGACGCGCCCGAAGAAACTCCTACTGAAATATATGACGAGGACGGGGTCAGGGTTATAAGCCACCCAATAGAAAGCGGAGGCATCACCTACGCCGAGCTCTACTTCGACGTATCCGACCTGACGGCAACCGAGCTCTCAGCCCTCTCCCTGCTCCCGCTCTGTATATCCGACCTTGACACCCCCTCCCACAGTGCCAATGACCTCAGACAGCTTATTAAGGCAACTCTTGGCTCAATCTCTATAAAGATAACCCCCATTAAGAGCCCCGAGGGCATCAGAATATACCTCAATCTCTCCATATCCGTCCTTGACAGATGCAAGTCTTATGTAGCTGATATTATGCGCGAGTATCTGTACGAGAGGATTTTCGGGGACGAGCCAGTAGAATTGAAGATGCGCCAATCTCTCTCGCTCGGCAGAGAATATCTCGCCGCTGACGGCAGTAAGATAGCTCTATCGAGGGGAGCCGCGCAGCTCGAGCCATTAGAGGCGGTGAAGGAAATCGCCACGGGCATCGAGGCGCTTCTCTACACCAAAAGACAGCTCGACAAAGAGAGCCCCGCCACAGAGCCGATAGCGGTATTCAGGAAGGTTATCGGGCTTCTCAGCCGAGGCAGGCTCACCGTGGGCATAACGGGCGCTGAGGACCGCGCCTTCGTCCGCGAGCTCATCTCGGCTATAGCCCCCGGCGGCGAGCGCCCCGAGGTATCACAGCTCACTCCCCTGCCCAAGCGCACCGAGGGAATAGTCGTTTCCTCGCCCGTGTCCTACGCGGCGCTTGTCGGCAATATCAGAGCGGCAGGCGAGGAATATGACGGCGCTATGATGACTCTGGCAACCATACTCGACTTTGAAATACTCTGGAATGAGATAAGAGTCAAGGGAGGCGCGTACGGCGCAGGCTTTATCTGCAGGGCGAACAGCGGTACGACAGCCTGCTACTCCTACCGCGACCCCACCCCCGAGAGAAGTGTCGGCGTTTTCGCTACCGTTACCGATACTGTCAGAGAGCTTCTGGCATCGGGTGTCAACCTGACTAAATTCATTATAGGCACCATAGGCTCGACAGACAGCATCACCACTCCGAGAATGGATGGCACTGCGGCAACCGTGAGACACCTGTCCGGCAAGAGCTACGCCGACTTCTTAAGAATCAGGCAGCAGGCTATAGACACCACCCCCGATAGGCTTCTTTCTGTGTGCGATATAATTGACAAGGCGACAGCGCACTCAACCGTTGCCGTGACCGGCCCGAAGGATAAGCTCGAAGCGATGGGACTCGATGCGCTTATCGAGGTGTAACACTACCCCAAAACCACCAATGAAAAACCCAAGAGCCCGACGGAACAAGTCCGTCGGGCTCTCTTTCTATAAAAAATACTTGACACGGGGTGGGGGGAAGGGGCTTAAACCTTCACCTCAACTGCGGGCTCGCTCGCGACGTCCTTGACAATCTGCACGAGAAGCTCGGACATTCTGTCCATCGCCTCCACCGAAACGAACTCAAATCGAGAGTGGAAATTCGCTCCGCCCGTCGAGAGGTTGGGACAGGGCAGTCCCATAAATGAAAGTCTGGCTCCGTCGGTTCCGCCTCTGATGGGAGTGACGATGGGGGCTATGCCAAGCTTAGCCATAGCCGCCTTCGCTCTGTCGACGGTGAACATATTTCTCTCGATTATCTCTCGCATATTGAAGTAGCTGTCGCGCAGAACGAGCTCAAGAGTGCCCTCGCCGTATCTTTCATTGATTAGCGCCGCCACTCTCTCAAACTCCGCCTTCTTCTCGAGGAAAGCGGTCATATCGTGGTCGCGGATGATATAGGCGAGCTTCGCAAGCTCACAGCCACCCTCAATAGAGAGCAGGTGATGGAAGCCCTCGTAGCCCTCGGTTCTCTCGGGTATCTCCCCTTCGGGCAGAAGGCTGTCAAACTCGGAAGCGATTCTCGCGGCATTCTTCATTTTATCCTTGGCTGAGCCGGGGTGTATCGACACACCGTGCACCGTCACCACAGCTGATGCGGCGTTGAAGTTTTCATACTCCAGCTCCCCGAGAAAGCCGCCGTCCACCGTATAGGCGTAGTCTGCCCCGAGGGTATCAAGGTTGAAGTGGTCCGCCCCCTCGCCAATCTCCTCGTCGGGAGTGAAGGCTACCGAAATTTTACCGTGAGGGATATTTTCCTTGATTATAATTTCAAGAGCGGTCATAATCTCGGCTATGCCCGCCTTATCGTCTGCTCCAATCAGCGTGGTGCCGTCGGAGGTGATAAGGCTCTGACCGATGAAGCGCTCAAGATAAGGATAGTCCGCGACTCGCATATATATGCCCTTCTCCTCATTCAGAAGAATATCTCCGCCGCGGTATTCAACAATCTGTGTCTTTATATTCTCGTCCGACGCCTCGGAGGAGGTGTCCATATGCGCGATAAGTCCTATGGCGTTGTGCTCTCCCTCGCAGTTAGATTCGAGGGTGGCATATACGTAGCCAAATTCGTCCACCACAGCATCAGCAAGCCCGAGCTCAAGAAGCTCGTCGCGGAGCACACCTGCAAGAACAAGCTGCTTCGCCGTTGAGGGTGTAGTACCCGTGGTTTCGTCGGACATCGTGGGATATGCCGCGTATTTCAAAAATCTCTCAAATGCTCTCATATTTTTTCCTTTCCTCATAAGCCCCCGTTGGGATTTTCTCCCCAAAAGAGCCGGCCAAAACGTTTCTTTGACACAATAATAGCACAACAGACGCGAAAAATCAACGCCCACAGCCCAAATATACGGACAAAACAGACGGATATGGGGAAATTCTGACATTTTTTAAAGTTTTTTCATTTTTTCTCCCTTTTATTTTATATATTTTATTGACAATACTATAATACTGTGCTAGAATTAAGAAAAATATTAAATTTTTAAATATTTATATTATTAATATAATTAATTAAGGAGAAAACGAAAATGCCTGAAATCAAGTATGAGGTAGTTGACAAAATCGGTATCGTTAGCGAGGGCAACAACGGCTGGAACAAGGAGCTCAACCTTATCAGCTGGAACGAGAGAGAGCCCGTGTATGACATCCGTACCTGGTCGCCTGACCATGAGAAGATGGGCAAGGGCGTTACTATTACCGTTGAGGAGGCGAAGGTTCTTCGCGATATGCTCAACAAGCTTAATCTCGACTAATCACAACCGAAAACCAAAAAGGTGGAGCATAAGCCGCGTATTCTTAAGGACAGTTTTAAAATATAATAGAATACACTACCTACCGACAGGAAGAGGACGAAGATTTCAAAAAATCTTCGTCCTCTTTTCTTGACAAGCACTGCTTCTGTGTACACAGAAGCGATTTCATTTTGTCGATGTGCCTCACTTGGCTCGGCTCGATATATTTGCCTTCGGCAAATTCGATATGTTTTCGCTATGCTCAAACTCGATATGATATAAATCCGTGCTCACGCAGTGAGCATATCGGGTGCTTCAGCACATATCGAACGCGTTAGCGTATATCGAAAATCTGTGTCAGCGGATTTATATCGACGCGTAGTGTCCTTAAGGGCACTACGCATAGGCGCCACCTTTTTTATATTGAATAAGGGCTCTCGGTTATTCCGCCGAGGGCTTCTCTCCGCCAATCCTTCCGGGGCGAAAGACGGGGCTAACGCTCACGTCCGAAAACGCGTGGAACAGAGGCACGAGAGCGATAATCGCCTGCGAGGGCACGTAGAACACCCAGGCAAGGTTCAGGTCCGAGTTAGCCACAGCATACAGGAAGCTGCCCTCCGTGGCGCCAAGATACTCGTTGGCAAGGAAGGTGAAGCCTATCGAGGCATCGCACAGCGCGAAGGCAACAAGCCCCACGCCGAACAGCCACCACCTCTTATAATCAAGAAAGGCGAACAGCGCGTTCATAACTAGGTTAGCATAGTACATAGCCGAGAATATCGCGAGCGCGTCCACTCCCTCTCCGACGACGAGGATTGTCACGGGAACAATGAGCGCCGTTACCGATACGCGCAGAATAACGTGCGCCACACGGCGTCTTGGGCAGGAGTCTGTCAGAATCAGCGCGGCGAAGTACGCGAGCTGAACGAAACAGAAAACTATAACTCCCGAAAGCTCCCTCGCGGGATTCGCCAGAACGAGAAAATAGTCAGCGCCAAGCGTGATGAAAAGACCGAGGCGCACAAGGTTATCACCCATACCCTTGGCATAGGACAGCGTCGTCATAGCGAAAATAAACGCCAGAAGAACGCAGAAATAGCTGATGGCAGGCACAACCTCGCCTCTTGCCGTCTGAACGAGATATGATAGCACTGTCTCGGCGACAACGAAGGGTATCGCCGAGATAATTAGTGACGTTTTATTAAGCCTCATCTGCAACTACCTTTTCCGAAGCCTTCTTCCTGAGTAAATATACTATTCCCTTCGCCGCGTAGAATATTATAGCCGCGGCGGCAATGAAGCCGACGACGTAGATAGCGAGGAATACGGGATAAGGCACCTTCGGATATATCAACGACAGAATAGGCAGCGTGCAGTCGAAATAAGGGCTGATGTAGAACATATTGAAGGTTTCTTCAATGCCTGCCCCGACAAGCGCGTTATGCACCGTGATATTCATTATCATAGCAACAATGAGCAGCGCGACGAACACCGCTCCGCCCTTGAGATAATACTTATAGTTCAGCTTCGCTCTGTATCTTGATGCAAGGTATACTCCGAGAACTATCTGCAGACCGTGATGCACCATCGTCTGCAGGCTGACTACGGCAAAGTTTGAAAAGACGTCGCCCGGGAAAACGTATACGCACAGACCGCCAAAAATAGAGAAGGCAATCATATATGCTGTTGCCGCATCCCTGACAAGCCCGTCCTTCAAAAAGATAACGAGCGGCAAAACGTACAAGGGCGTCGAGCACAGCTGATACGGGAAGGCGTACCACTGAAAATCGGCGACAACGGCGCCGTCAACTATACTGTAGGTATAGACTATCTGCTTCAGCACCTCGCCGACAACCATAAGAAGCCAGCCGACAAGGCAGATTGCTCTGACCGTCTTATCCTTAGCATCCCTCTGACGACAGCAGAGCGCCACGGACGCGACGATGGTCAGAAAAACGAACATCAGATGAAACCAGCCGTATGACTTAGGCATATCCATACCCATGCTCAAATCGGTTAAAAACTTTTCAAAAAAGCTCATAAGGACTCCTTTTCGTTTCTTGATTTCCGACTGATTTTAGCATAATTCGCGCGCGTACGCAAGCCCGAGCGCAAGCATTTCATATTAATTAATAAAAGCCCCGCTCCCTATTGCTCACCAAAAAACTCGCGGCATCAAGACCAAAAACGAGAAAAATGATGAAATGCACTTGAAAAAGCTTCCGATATATGCTATAATCGCCCTTGATTGAAATTCAAGGAGGAAATACCAATGGTACAAGTAATTCTCATAACTCTGATGATACTGCTATATACGATGCAGTCGCTCTTTTCAAAGATGTACACCGACAGATATCCGGGCGACCAGGCGCACTCCCCCGAGGTGTTCTGTATCGTATGCAGCGCGGTTGTTACCGTGGTGTCCCTCTTCTTCTCGGGCTTTTCCTTCGGCCCATTCAGATGGGAAACGTTGCTTCTCGGCGCCCTTAACGCGCTCATACTCTACGGCTACGACCAGTTCATTATCAAGGCGTCCACCAGAGGCCCCTACTCCATAATGATGGTTTTCGCTCTCGGCGGCGGAATAGTAATGCCTGCTGTGGTTACGGTTGCCTTCCTTGGCGACGAGTTCTATTGGCTTAAGCTCGTGGCTATCGTCGCTATCTGCGTGGCGATTTACCTTGTCAGCAAGAGGCCCGACGAGAGCGCCTCGGGCGACTACAAGGGAGCGAAGCTGTTCATACCCCTGTGCGCCGCGCTCGCGCTGGTTAACGGTCTGTACGGCGTTCTGTTCGACCTCCAGGGAAGAATCACGGGCGAGGTTGACAAGCAGCTTATGGTAATCTACACCTTCGTCGGCTCGGCGATTATAGCCGCTGTGAAGCTTGCGGTAACGACGAAGCGCGAGATGCCCAAGGCGTTTAAGCAGACCCGCGGCTCGCTCTTATTCCTCATTCTGTCGGCTATCGTTTCAGCCCTCGGAGTCAACGTCCTCGTTATCACGCTCGGAGCGGTTGATACCGACATTCTCTACACCTTCGACAACGCGGGAGTCATGCTCCTCAGCGCGCTCGCGTCCGCGCTCATCTTCAAGGATAAGCTCACGAAGACGAATATCGTCGGCTGTATAATTATGGTTATCGCGCTCATTCTCGTCGGCGGCGCGGCATCCATACAGCCGTTTATCGAGGGCTTGTTCGTCTGATAATCAATCAGCCTAACAAAAGCGACACGCCCCCGCCGATAACGGCAAATCCGCGGTTTAATTAAGGCGAATTATAACGAAATATAGAAAACGCCACCCTTCCGGGTGGCGTTTCTGCTAGGATTTTGCCCTTTGGGCAATATACCTGCGCGCGCCGCTGGCGAGCGAACTCCCCGAGGGCTTTGCTTGGTATGCGCATACAGCTTGCGGTATCTTGCCAAACGAGCAGCACGAAGCAAAGCTTCAATACAGCGGAACGACCGTTGCAAATTAATCGCGAGTGGCAATACCGGACCGACCGGTTATACTCCTTTTCGGCGCAAGTGCGCCATGCGCTCTTGGTGCTACGCACTGCGTTCGTTTCACAACGAACCGCCGTGGAGCAATCTGCGCGCGGCTCGCTTGTGCGAGCACAGACTCGCCTTTGTTTGATTATGTAGCCTCCGGCTCAACCGGTCGGGCGGTCGTAGACCGCGTCCTAGTTGGTCCACCGGCAGAAACAAAAATGCCACCCTTCCGGGTGGCGTTTCTGCTGGTGGACCAACTAGGACTCGAACCTAGGACCGACCGGTTATGAGCCGGTAGCTCTAACCAACTGAGCTATTGGTCCATATTAAATTTTAAAGCCTTGGACCGACGGTTATACTCCTTTTCGACGCAAGCGCGTTTCACGCTCTTGGTGCTTCGCACTTAGCTTGACTCCGTCAAGCCGCCGAGGAGCAATCTGCACTCGCTCGCTCACAAGCAAGCTTGCAGCCTCGCTTCATTTGATTATGTAGCCGAGCTACTAACCAACTGAGCTATTGGTCCATATTAAATTTTATTGCCTTGGACCGACGGTTATACTCCCTTTCGACGCAAGCGCGTTTCTCGCTCTTGGTGCTTCGGCGGGGTGTCGACCCTCTTTATAGACTAGTATATTGTAGCAGATAATTATGAACAAATCATTAATAGTATATTAACAAATAATTAAATTAATCTCTTTTTGCAGGTCGCGATTTATCGGCGGGGCGAGAGGAGGCGATTGGTGTCAAATCAAGGCGAATTTGCGCCCCTTTCTTCCTGCCTGTTTCTTGACTTTGTATTTTTCGTATGCTATACTTTTCCTGTAAGCCGCCCATAAGGCTACTCCGAAATTGCGAGGTAATTATATGAAACGCGCGTTATTGGTTTTTCTTACGGTTTTCATTCTCGTTTTGAGCGTTTTTTCGCTCTGCTCCTGCGAGAAGAAGGTCCGCGTCGACCTTCTTGGATATTACAGAGATGGCGTCGTGGTTACACACGAGGATGGAAATTCAATCATCAGGTTCTATAAGAACCCGTCCTTCGAATACGACGTTGCAGACTTCGAAAAGGTCAAGATGAAAATTGCATATTACCATTTCTACAATACTACGGCAGAGGAAGAGGTCAGAGCATTCGGATACCCGCCCGAAAATGCCCGCGGCAACCCCGAGCTACAATATTTTGAGGTAGTGCTTGAAAATACGAGGGTATCCCTCGAAAAGCCCGTGATTCACCGTAACGTGAAGGGCGTGCTTCTCCCCGAGGAATCAGACAAGCTGACCAATAACAGCTCCACCCCCTCGATACTTATGACCTTCGTTATAGGCCTTATAGTAACGGTTGTCGCAGGCGGCGCAGCTGTGTTTGGTCTTAACCTATGGGATGACCCTCAGGGGCGCTTTATCGTTATCGCCGCGAACATTCTGCCGATTTTTCTGAACATCGGCTCTTATATCCTGTGGGGTGCGGGACGGGGCATAATTCTGTCCTTCTTCTGCGCCGCTATTGTCGGAATCACGATAGCAGCATCGAGGATTATCGACTGCTAACCCCAAGTACGAAACAAACCAAAAGCAACCAAAGCTTCCGTTGTGCCTTTGGTTGCTTTTTTCAATATATTAGTGTTAAAGATAAGAATTTTTGCTCTCCAATAAGCGCTACAAAGCGCCCTGACAACTAAAAAACGTTACACGGGGTGGCTAAAGCAGATTTAATAATATTTAACCAAAAGAATTCTTGAAACCGCCCCCCCGACAGTGCTATAATGTGCTTAACAAATCACAAGACTATTCGATTTCGGTTTTTGGAGGATAAAATGAATCTTAACGTCTTTGGCTCCGTGCATTTAATTTATCTTGCTATAACGCTTTCTCTATCTGCCGCAGGACTCTACCTTGCAAAGCGATATGCCAAAACCGAGCAGGCGCAGAAAATCGTACTGAAAACACTCGCGGCGCTGCTCCTTGTTTTCATTGTAATGAACAGACTTTCACAGGTTTTCAGATACTCTGAGGTTCGCTGGGAGCAGATTATCCCCGACAGCTTCTGCGGAATGACTAGCCTTGTGCTCTCGCTCTCCGTCCTTTTCGGCAGGAAGGACAACGCGGTGTATCACTTCACCTGGGGGCTGGGGCTTGTTGGCGCTGTAATAACCATTTTCTACCCGACCTTCCTCGGTCAAGGCCCGTCGGTTTTCTACCTTCCCACTATATCTGGGCTTCTGCACCACAGTATGACTCTTGTAATGGTGATCGCGCTGTTTTTGTTCGGACAGCTTCGTGTGACCTATAAAAAATGGTATTGCACTATATTCGGATTCACCTCTTATCTCACCGTAGGAGCGTTTCAGATGGCGGTGTTCGGCTTCTCGGATTCATTCCACATTGTCGAGCCTATGCTGGACGGAACTCCACTGACAGTCTGGGTTATCGCTCCGATATACCTCACCTGCTATGCGGCGGTTCTCTTCGCCTTTGAGCTTGTTCGCAAGTACAGAAGCAAAAAGCTCACCGCTATGTAAAGATTAATTTACACACAGCGACATAGACTCCGTTATAAAAAGCGCCACCCACCCGAAAGATTTAGCACGGGTGGGTGGATTTGTATATATACAAAAGTGCGAGCCTGCGATTAGCTACTCAAGTCCAAGAAGGTATGCCGGGGTAACCTTCAATATCTTTGACAGGGCGACAAGCTCATAGTCTGCGACGAAGCGCGTGCCTATCTCAATTCTGCTCACGCTGTCACGCTCGATTATCACACCCTCAAGCTGTAGCCTTGCCGCCAGATTTTCCTGAGAGAGCCCCTGCCTTTTTCTCGCTTCCTTCACTCTCGCGCCGCATATATTCTTGCTTCCGTTAAAGTCGTAGATTTTCATATTACCGCCATTTTGTGTTAATGTTAAGAATTTACTTGACTTTAACATATTTTTTTGATATAATTGTGTTAAAGATAAGAATTTTGTTATTTTGAGGGTAATTATGAAAAAAATAGGAGTATTCAAAGAATTTGACGGGTTGGGCAGGATCGTAATTCCTAAAGAGCTTCGAGAGCGATACGGCTTTGATGGGCGCGTAGAAATTATCGCCATGAAGGAAGGGGTGTTAATCACAAATCCAAGTTATGAGCTGGTTGAAATAAAACAAAAAGCGCCACCCACCCGAAAGATTTAACACGGGTGGGTGGATTTGTATATGTGCCAAAGTGTAGCCCCGCTCTAAGAGAGCTTTGGGGCTTTTCTTTTTTGGTGTTAGTCGTTCTTAATATGAACGTCCATCTGGTTGAAGGGTATTTCGATGCCCTCCTTGTCAAAGCGCGACTTAACCTGCTCCAAGAGGTCGAACTTAACAGTCCAATAGTCCTCGCTCTTAACCCAGACGCGCATAGTAATATTAATGCTCGATGCGGCGTGCTCGCTGACGCGGACGAAGGGAGCGGGGTCCTTCAGGACAAGCGGGTGAGCCTCGACAAGCTCTGTGATAATAGCCTTAGCCTTCTCGAAATCAGCCGAGTAAGCAACGGAAAAAACCTCGTCCACTCGGCGCGTATCCATCACAGAGTAATTGACTATCGTACCCGACGAAAGCGCTCCGTTGGGAATATAGATAACCTTGTTGTCGGGCGTACGAAGCTTGGTGTTGGTGATATGAATTTCCTCAACGGTGCCCGAATAGCCCTGCGCCTCGATATAATCATCAATTCGGAAGGGACGTGAAAGAATAATCAGAACTCCGCCCGCCAGATTTGACAAAGCGCCGTTGACCGCAAGACCGGCGCACACGCCGAGCGAGGCAATAAGCGCGGTAAGTCCGCTCGTATCAATGCCAAGATAGCCTATGATACATACGAGTATAACAATCTTGAGCCCGACCTTGAAAACGTAAGCGAGAGTGCGCATTATCGTCTTGTCCGCCTTTTTCTTTTCGGCGGATTTTTCGATTCTTTTCGCTATGAGGTTAATAATCTTGAAGCTGACAAAAATTACAATGAGAGAAATCAACACCTTGATTCCCGCGTTCAGCGCCCAGTTTAGAACGCTGTCAAAAAATGCTTTCCAATCCATTTGAATTCTCCTTTATTTCGTCTTGTGACGTCAGTTGCAGCTCTCCTCTGTTTTCTCGGCGGTATTTTCCGCCTCGTCGGGCGTGGCGACGGCACCCGTCGCGCCCTTCTTCCCTGCCTTTTCAATAAGACCCACGACGAGTCTTGTCAAAAAGTATGCCGCGTAGGCGAAGAGTATCGTGAGTATAAAGAGAATAACGACGTAGATAAGAGTTCCGAAAACGCCCAGCTTCTCAACCATCGCGCGGCGAACGTTCTCGATAAAGGCAACGTTGCACTCATAGAGGTTGTGGAAATTCACCTTCAACGAATAGGAAAGAATTGCCGCTATGACAACGTACACAGCGAGAAAGACGCCCATAACCTTAAGGTCGCGCTTCTTTTGGAAATCATAGAGCTTAAGAGCCACCGTGAGCATAAAATACAGCACCACGAGGTTGTGGAAGGTGACGGTGTGAAAGTCGCCGAAGGAGCCGAAATAGTTTCTGATATTTCCGTCGGAATAAACCACCGCAGGCATTATCACCATAAAGAGCATAAGCGACGACAGGCAACCGAGCGCCGCCGCGTCGGTCAGGTGGCTGTATTTTCCGCGATAAAAGGCGTGAAGCGGCAGCGTGTATAGAAAAAGACTGCAATAGTGAAAGGGCAGAGCGTAGAGGTCGTATCCACCCTCGCCCGTAGCGGAGTTAATCTGCTTCATCACCTCGAGAACAAGCAGAAGAACTGCGATAACCTGCAGAGGTATGTAGCGGATTTTCCTGTCGCATTTTCCGAGCGTCATCGCCGCTATAACCGCAACCGCGGCAAAAACCAGAAAGCTTGGCAAAATCTGATAAAAATGTGTAAGAGTCCAAAGTCCCATATTTTTCTCCGTTCCGTCGCATACGCGACATTTAGCAGTCGGGGAGCCTCCCACGCGGAAATTTTCCCCTGTCCTAACTAGATTTTATCATCCGCAGAGAAAAAAATCAATTATCTTTTAATAGAAATAATATTAGTTAAGAAATTTAAAAGAAAAGGGGCTGTCTCATTAAGAATTGGGGTGGCTGGGGGCAAAATGATGAAAAATGCAGTTAGAATTATAGCTTTGGCGAATTCTTAATGAGAACAGAACCTCGGGGCGAACGGATTTAGAGCAGAAATCCTTGGCTGACGAGCGAGAAGCGTACAAATGTACGCTGAGCGAGGAAACGAGGATAAAATAAAAAAACCTTAACAAAAAAGAAAACCGAAGGTTTTCAACCTTAATTTCCTTAAATTTGTATAAAGAAACGACAGAATCACTGCTTTAAGACAATGCTTCTGCCGTTTTTTTATTTGGTTATGCCTAAATGCGACAGCCCCTTTCCGAAACATATTCATTTTCAATCAATGCCGAAAATTTCCTCAAAGCTCACGGAGAGTATTTCCTTCAAGAGAATAATCTCGTCAGGGTAGATGTGCCTTTGTCCAACCTCGATTTTAGCCAAGGCGCTTCTTGTGACGTCACAGCCTCGCGTCTGTAGCCTTGCGGCAAGCTGCTCCTGAGTCAATCCCGCCCTCTCGCGTAATATCCTGATATTGTTTCCTATTTTCTTTTCAACCGACTTGTCCATATACAAAACCTCGCACCTATTTAAGAGCAAACCCTTGACATAAGTATACAAGTGTTGTAGAATAAAATTGCACCTATATCGGTGCAAGACTTGAATTTGTGAGGGAAAAATGAAAACAATTGGAATAATAAAAGAAATAGACCGTCTTGGGAGGTTACATATCCCGAAGGATCTTAGAGTGCGGCTGGGGCTTTCCGAAAAGGTAGAGCTCGTTGCAACGAAGGAGGGCTTACTTATCAAAAGCGTAGAGTACGAGCTAAAAAAGCGAGATACAGACGATGAACAGCCCTAAGATTTTTTCTCCCTTGTTGAAAATAGCGATATTATATGTTATAATACCTATGTAGGTCGCGCTACGATACAGCTTGAAAGGAGGAGATTCGAATGAAATCGGTTGCAATACTAATACTCATAGCCGTATTACTCACGTTTTCCGGCATTGGATATGCTCAGATTGCAGACCACTTGCTAATCACAGGCGAGGCGACGCTCGAACCTCCTAAAATCATATATATCAGCAACGCTACCGTCAGCTCGGGCAACGCGGCAATCGACTACTATTCCGGCACTATTCTTTCAAGCGAAGTTAACCTGCCGACCTCGAACTCGACCTCGACCATAACGGTTACAATCACCAACAACAGCGAAACAACCAAGGTTTTTAACAAGGTTCAATATGTTGACGAGGCGTATTCGAACGCGAATATCACCTTTCAGCTTAGCGGAATTTCCACGGGTACTGCCCTTCCGCACGCAGCGTCGGGAGAAAACAACACCATCACCTTCGATATAACCTTCAAGCATACGGGCGGCGAGTTCACCGACGGCAGTCTTTCCTCCATTCTGTTATTCGAGTTCGCAGAATCAGCCGACTGGGATGACGACACCGGAGGCGGATCCGGAGGTAACGAGCCCCCTGCTACCGAAATCGGTGAGGATTTCGCCGCACTTATCAAAGCGGCAATGTCCGAGAACAAAAACAGCTACGGTCTTAACGACCCCAACAAGGGAAGCGCTCTCAAAAACGCGATAAAAAACAGCAAGCTCGTATACAGCACAGATAAAATTACGGGCGGACATATCAAGCACTTCGCCAGCAATGAAATCAACACGCACAAGCTCGACTTCCTGTTCAAATTTTCCAGCGAAACCGAATATATCTTATATATGTGGCGACTCAAGGACGTGGAAAGCACCTCTACCGTTATCGGCACCACCGAAATCGTGGTATACAAGCAGGCATACCACCTGGTGAGCGGAAACTGGGAAAAAAGCACGACTCTCGCAGGTCACGCAACCGTTATACAGACCACGAACAACCAGAACGAGGAAATAATAGCAATCGATCATACGAGGTGGGATATAGGCGATCCGCACACCCCATAAAAGGAGAAATCAGATGCAAAGCACAGACGGATTTTTGATTGAGGACGGCGTGCTTATCGGCTATCAGGACGCGGGCGGCGAAGTGGTTATACCCGAGGGTGTGACCGAGCTCGCGATTGGCGCATTCTTTCAGTATGACGATATAACGAGCGTCAGAATACCTTCGTCGCTGAGGCTAATCGGCTGTGGAGTATTCGAGGGCTGCTCCTCGCTCTCGCGGGTGTTTTTCGAGCATACCGAGGGCTGGCGCGCTACCCTGACGGAGCTCGACCCATTTGGCGATGAGGATTATACCGAGAGCTTCCCGATTGACAGCGAGGAACTCTCAGACCCCGAGCGAGCGGCGGAGCTTTTCTCATACCGCTTGCGGAATGCAACGCTTTCAAGGGAGTGAGTCAGGATGGAAAACAGGATTTTCAAGCCGCGCTACGATAAGGTGTATCTGTGGACGCTCCTTCCGACACTCGCGCTTCTGGCGGTGGGCACAATTTTCGCCGCTTTTGAAACCGCGGGGCTTGTGATAATGCTCGCAGTCGACGTTTTTTCGCTCTACTTCTTTCTCTCGCCGCTTGTCGGCTACGTAGAGCTCAGGGAAAATGCAGTATTCATAAAATTCGGCTTTTTCCTGAAAAGAGAAATCCCCTATGAAAAAATCAGGGGATTTGAGAAGAAAAGGCAGTTTTATTCCGAGTCAATGCTCGCTTTAAAGAGCGCTATGGAGCATATAGATATAAAGTACAACAGCTTTGACGTGGTTTCGGTCAGCGTCACCGATAACGACGGACTGCTAAGAGCGCTCGATGAGCGAGTGGCGGGTAGGAAATAAGCTAAAAATACAATCAGGCATAACAAAAGGAGAGGTAATTGTACCTCTCCTTTTCTTTTTTAATCTAAATCCGACCTAGTGATAGAATACACCAGCATATCAAAGACCCTTCCGTCGTAGTGCCTGACGGCACGACGGATACAGCCCTCCTTTTTAAAGCCGAGCCCTTCCACAAGGCGCACGGAGGCGGTGTTGGCCGACATTATACGGACGGAAAGGAGGTCAATCTCTCTTTCTGTGAACAGCCTTGGTATAAGCGCTCTGAGCGCCTCTGTCATATAGCCCTGCCCTGCGAATCTCTCGGCAAGCCACGCCTGTATCTCAAGCGAGTCTATATGGTATCTGAGGGCGTCATCTCTTAGCGATATACAACCGACAAGCTCACCCGTGTCGCTTTTTTCAACAATGATATGCTCAAATGCCTCGAGCTCCTCGGCTATCTCTTCCGCCGTCGAGGGACGGTACAGATTATACCGCATAACGAAGTCACAGCTTCTTTCCACAGCGAGCGCGTGGGCGTCATCGGGTGTCGGGGCGCGCAGGCGAAGCCTGTCCGTTTCAAGATATGCCGTCATACTAGTCAAGCGTTCTGACGATAGCGAGCGCGGACTTAAGAATTGCCGCCTGCTCTGCCTTTTCATACTCGCCGAGGCGGTCAGCCTCAAAGAGCTTGATAGCGAAGTAGGCTATCGCCTTGAACTGAATAATATTCATCTTACATATACGCATGTCGCGGCGGTATATATCACCCGTTGTCGCGTAGTTGTTGCCGTAGCAGGTGGGGCAGGCGTTGCGGATAAAGCAGGAGCGGCACTTCTCGTCCACCTGCTCCTCGCGAAGCCTCAGGCTTGAAAAATCGAGCTCCAGAGAGCGCCTTGCCTTCTCGTCACCGACGCAGATAGGCAGGAAATATTGACACGGGTAGCAGCTTCCGTCACAATCATAAGCTCTCATAGCATATCCCGCGCCGCACAGACGGTAGGTCCTGTCCTCCTGTGAGGCTATGCTCTTGATACGGTTGACGTCGAGAATCGAGCAGGGCTTCAGATGCGGGTTTTCGAGGTAGAAATCTATAAGGCGAGCAAGCTCCCTCTCGAACACCGCCCTGTTCTCCTCGCTCTCCCAGTCAATTCCGTAGGCAAGGTTGCAGGAAACGTCGTAGCCTATGCTATGGCAGAAGATAACGCCCTCAGCAAGCTTTGGCAGGGTTTCCCTCGAAATAGTCATCTTGACCGACTCCTCGGGATAAACCGTGCGGAAGAAATCAAGGTCAATCTCGTCAAAGGAGTCACAGCGGTTGGTGTCGTGCATTTCCTTCGTGCCGTCAAGACTGAGTCCAATCTGCAAAACGTCGGTATGCTCGCGGAGCCACACCTTCATATCGTCGGTGAGCAGAACTCCGTTGGTGGTTATGAAAAATATGTAGTCCTTATCGTATTCTCTGGCGACAGTCCACTCCACGACCTCCTTGACGGTATCAAACTCCAGAAGGGGCTCTCCGCCGAAGAAGTCAAACTCAACCATAGAAACGCCGTCGTCCATCGAAAGCTCTCTGTCAACAATCTCCTTAGCAAGCTCCGCGGACATAGTGCAGGAATTCTTGTGATGCTCGTAGCAGTAGGTACAATCTAAATTACACTGGTGGGTTAGCACCAGTGTAATGTTCTTAGATTTCTGCTCGTTTTCAAACGACGCTATCATTTCTTGCCGTTCTTCTTGCACTTGATAGCGCAGTTCTCAGCGCAGGAATTGGAGCAGTCCATGCATCCGAAGAACTGGGGTCCGTTAGCGTTAGCGGGAACGAACTCCTTGTTAACGAACTTCTCAACAGATGCGATAAGCTCTTCATTAACCTTAAACATAGTAGCACTCTCCTTTTTTTATTTTGGGTATATAAATATATTAGCACACGCGAAAAATAATGTCAAGGCGGGGGTGTGGATTTTCTGCTCTCAGCGCCCCAAACCCCCCTCATCCTTCGGGTTTCCGAGTAGCGCCCGACAAGACGTCAATATGCCCTTTCATCAATCTGACGGTCGCTTTTCCTCAAATTAAAGGCCTCGGTGTGTCAAATTGGGATGGGGGTGTGTCAGAATGCGAGGGTAGGTGTGTCAGAATGACAGACAGATAATATAAATATAATATAAGTATAAGATATAGATATTAAAGATAAATAAACCATCCATCCATCTGTCGGGAGCGGGAGAAAAACCAATCGGGAGCTTCTGAAAAGCGGGCGGCTAGTTGACCTCGTTGAAATAATCCAGCGCCTGCTGCATCGCTTCAAGATATGGCAGAATCTCCGCTCTGGTGCACTCTCGTCTTACCTTGATCTCCTGTCCGCCGTTAAAGACGTTATAAAACGGCGACGCCCTGTAAAACGCATCTCGAAGCTCGTGATAGCCCGCCTTGCTTGAATTCTGTGGGTTGTTAACCACGTCATATATTTTTTTAAGAATACGGCTGTTGTCTATATCGTTGAATATATCCTGGTCGTTGGTCGCCATAATTTCATCAAGCGTTTTCAGCTTGTCGTACTGGTCGCCCTGCTCCTGTCCGATAAGATAGGTTATACCGTCTGCAACCTCGTATCTGTTTGGCGTTGCCACCCAGCTGTAGATATTAAACGCTCCCTGCATGCCGCCGGTATTCGGGTCGTAGTCTATAATATCCGCGCGCCCCTCGTAGAGCTGTCCGAGCTGATACCATTCATCACCCACGTCTCCGACGCCACCGTTTGAATAGGACACGGCGTATACCATTGCCTCTCCGGTCGGGCTATCAAGCGCATCGACTGTAATATATACCGTGTATTCGCAGCCGCTTGGGGAATTGTTGCCGCTGTAATCGTCACCCGTGGGGCGTCCGTCAACGTTCTCGCGCCTTACCATCAGCGTGACAGGAACGTCCTCGCCGTCTATATTAATCGTTATATTAGAGCCGAACAGCTCGTCAAACACTCTCTTTTCCTCGCCGATATTAGCGACGACTCTCTCGCCCGTTTCCGCATATTTTTCATCAAACAGCGCGGTGAGCTTCTCGTATCCGCCGCCCGGGCTCTTATCGTTGAGCACGGTGAGGAACTTGTCGTGTACCGCGTCCATTTTCTCTCCGAAAAGGAAATTTATAAAGGTAGCGGGGTATCCCACCGCCTGCGAGCCAAAGGTGTATGTGACGTAGAAATCACGGTATGCTCCCGGCGGTACCCAGTCCTCGGAGTTGAAGGTATCGGAGGTGTCGCTTGGGTGATCCTTGGTGGTAACGGTAATGCCGTTCTGCGCGCCTATAAGCCCGTTTGACTCGAAGTCGTCTATATAATCCTCCTTGACGTACCAATAGGTAACTGCGGTGTTGTTGTGCACTGTCACCTTATAGGTGATACTCGAGCCTATGGCTGTCGCCCTGGCGGTTGCGGAGAGGTTGGTGGGCTTATAATAGGCGAAGGAAACGCTCTCCGCTCTGTTAGTCGAATACACCGAAACGTCGGTGATATACACCCCCTCAAAGGGCTTTCCCTGAATTTCCGCATCTCCCTCAATAAAGAGATTATCGGACAGCGAGGCGTAGCCGACGAGCATACCGCATACCAAAAGGGAGAGCAGCAAGAGCGAGGCAAATCTTTTAAAGCCTGTCACTCTATCACTCTCCCTTCTTTTTGGTTAATCCCCGCCCGAGCTTCCCTCGCTCTTAGGCTTCTTATTCAAGACGCCTAAAATCTTCTTTAACGGGAAACTGAGCGTTTCTGGATCTATCTTATGGTTAGCGTGCGCGACTGCAGCCTTTCTGATAACCTCTCGGTTCTTGTGGGCATCGCGCGTAGGTACTATCACTATATCTCCGACCGAAACGCTTTCTCCGTCGGGATCGTACCTGTAAATCTTGTTTCTCTTTGGCTTTTCGGGCCAGACGACTCCGATAACGTCAACTCCGGGATGCTCGGGAGTTTCCTCGAAATCCGGTATTTCCTCGGACGCGTCGTCAAAGTCTATTTCATCAAGCGCGGGGGTTGGCGCAACTATCAGCTCCTCGAGAGCCTCCTGCTGCACGTCATCCGCCTCGAATATGGTTATTTCCTCTACCACGTCGTCGTGCACGACCTCAACGGTCTTCTTGTGCACGTGGTGATGGGGCTTGGGCTCTGCCGCCACAGCGTCGGGCAGAAGGAGCTTAATAAGCTTCCTCTCAACCAGGCTCTTGGTGGTATCGTAGGGATAATCCGCCGCGTAGTCAACCGACTCGAAGCGGGCGAGCGCAGGTATGGAAAACGCCGCCATAACCATGTCCACAAGCGCCTTGGCGCGCTTCAGACCTCTGTCGCTCTTGATTCTGACCATCATAGGCACAGCGGCATAATTCTTCGCTGTGGCTCTCTCGTGGAAGTACTTAGCCTCGTCAAAATCGTCGGGATTGAGGGCGCAGTACATACAGATGGTCTTGCCCCTTATCTTCAGCTTGAAGAGCTGTGTTCTTCCCTTGTTGAAGCTCTCAAGACGCCAGCTCATTCTCGCCTTGACTCCCTTGTAGGAGAGTATGTGGTTCTTCAGCTCGTTGTAGTAGCTCTTAACCTGGGGGTTGCTCTGTATCAGGTTGGCGGTAAAGCTTCTCGAGCAGGCAATGCTTATAACGTTTCCGCTCTCGTCGATATACGCTATCGCTGTGCCCTCGCCGCCGTCGTCAATCTCTACCAAATGATCGAGCGGTATATTATTTTCGGGCTCTGCCACGGGCTCGGGCTCTGCCACTACCTCAGGCTCTACAATCTCCTCGACGGGCTCCGCCTCGGGCTCAGGCTCTACAATCTCCTCGACAGGCTCTGCCTCGGTCTCGGGCTCCAGCACAACCTCAATAACGGGCTCCTCGACAATAACCGTCACGGGAACCGTCTCGGGCTCTGCTTCCGCCTCATCTGCCACAGGCTCTATAACGGGCTCGGATTCCTCAACAGGCTCTATAACGGGCTCGTCTACTACCACGGGGGGCACGTACTCGTCGGACACGATGTCATATCCGTCGTCAAAATCGGGAGGTGTGGGCTCGGGATCCTCGGGAGGATTTGTGCCGTTACCGTACAGATCGTCATAGTCGTCAACCTTAAGTTCAAAGACGTACAGAAGATTGGTCGACGTGGGAATAAGGAAGGTCGCACAGGTTTTGTCGATGTTTTCATACATCAGTATGGGCGAGTCTATCGTGTCGCGGATTTCCAGCATCTCGTTGAAGCTCGAAAGCTGAAGAAGCTGATACCCCGCGGTATTGAACTCATTTCTGAGAATCTGTATAAAGGAGCGGTAGCTCGAGAGGATTCTCTTGACTCTTATCTCGTGGGTAACGTCAATATTCCTCGACAGATACGTATAGCTGACGAGCACGGCGAAGGTCAGAATAGACAACACCGCCAGAATCCAGGAAACCGACCTGAATTGGTCCGCAGTATCCTCTGTGGTATAGGAAAGTATCTTCTGGTCTGCCTTCGGGAGCGCGGAGGTAATCTTAACCTCAACGGTGTCCGCGCTGAGCGGCACGCTTATGGAGGAAACGTAGTTGTTAGAGCTCTCGTTTCCGTGGAACTCGTCGCTGACGCCCTTGACGCCAACGCTCATTTTCAGAATAAGGCTCGCATTGGCACTCTCGAGATTATATACGTCGATAAACCTCTCGGCAATCGCGTTATACTTGGCATAATCGACGATAACCGTCTGTCCAACGTCGACTCTCGTTCCGCTGACAGCCTTTTCCGTCTCGGCAATCTCGTTGTAGACGGGGGCGTACAGCACCTTTCCGCTGTATATATCCCTTATCTCAACAACCGCGTCGACGCGGTAGGTATAATCAAAGTCAACCGCCTTCTCCGACTCAACGGTCATACCGTAGTCAAACCTCGCCTCTACCTTGTCAATAAGCGAGGCTATGTAAGCGTAGTCCTTTCCTAAGAATGATTCCTCGTAAAATTCGTTTTCCTTAAGATGAACTCCCCAGTCAACCTTGCTCGTTTCGGAATAATTCACGTAGTACGTATTGTTCAGCATAACCGTGAGCACGGACGCTGCAAGCGTAAGTACCAAAAGAGCAATTAGAATGACAGTACCCGCGGTAATTCGCTTCTTTCTTATTTTTCTGTAGCCTAACCGTTGTCTTCTCTCTTCCTCTGACATAATGAAGCTCCTCCTTTCCTACTTATTCATTATCTTACGGAGCCAAAGGCTCGGATATCCTATGTACACTACCTTCAGGCGCACCACGCCGACGATATCGCTATCGGTTCTGTAGCCCGAGTCGTTACCCTCGTTGGCATCGCCCTTGGTTATATATCTGCGCTCTCCGTCCACCGTGTCAATCCTGACAACCCTGTGAACCGTGCGCCTGTTATATTCTTCAAAAACTATAACGTCGTTTTCCTTTATTTCATCGATGTATTCGTATTGCTCGAATACAACCGCGTCACCGACGTTAATCTCGCCCGTCATGCTTTCCGTGGCGATAACTATCATTCCATACCTGAACTGACAGGTGATAAGCAGAATGAAGCACAGCAAGAGTATCATTACAGCGCCGAAGGCAAGCTTGCCCGGTAGGGTGCTTTTTTGCAGCGCCTTTCTTTTCCTCTTGGTGAAAAGAACATCTATGAACCAGTACGAAACAATCGGCAACAAAAGAAGCACGAATGCCGACAGCGCCCTCGGAATATCCGACGTGGCGGGAATGAGATATGCGTACAGGGTCATAATCAGCCGATAGGCAAGGCAGGGCGCCCTTCCGTATCTGCGGCTGAGGTGAGTTAACAGAATGTTAGCTGTAAGCGCGGGAAATAGAATCATACCGAAGAAATCCGCCAGGTCAAAGGCGCTTTTCAATCCGTGTATTCCTATTCCACCCGCGCATACAAGCTCGGATGCCACGCCAACGGCGTAGCTCAGAATGGTTACCGGTCTACCCTCCTGCGCGATAAGCGTCTCGCGGATAAGCTCCGAGGCAACGATTATCAGGGATATGGGAAGTATGCTCCGAAAAAACGAGGAGAGCGTCAACACTCCCTTCATTGAAACAACGAAGCCGTATTTCAATCCCGAGAGGTAGTAGAGGGTGAGATAAAGAATCGCTATAACCGAAATAATGACGGTAACCTGCCTTTTGTTGATAGAGTGGATGCTCCTCTTTCGTACAAAAAACAGCGTGCCCACCGCCAGAGCGGCGGTTACAAGGGCGGAAATCCATACGGTATATTCGCCCGGGATAATGAGCAGGACGAGGAGGGATAGAAGGCATAGGATGGCGCAGGGGAGCGCTTTCGCCCTGTCGGTCGTCAGTCTGTACATTCAATTCCCTCCTTTCCTTAGCTTATGTTTTTGGGATAATACCCGAATTCCGTTAAATTACTGTTTTACGCTCTTCGGAGCAGAGGTAGCGGTGAGGTTAACGTTGAACGCCGCGGTCATATTCTCCGAGGGAGTGTTGTTAAGAACTACCTTAACGTACACGGTAACGGTGCCACCTGCTGCGCAGGTGATTTCACCGGTAAGGGGGTCGCCGGTAGCCTGTGTAGAATAGGTAATGGTGAAGTTGGTAGCGTCGGTAGTGGTCGGGAAGCCTGCATCAAGAGTTATTTTAGCATCGAACTCCTGGGAGTCGTTCTTGATGGTGAACTGGAATACAACGAACTCGCCCTTGTTACCCAGCGACTTAACGTAGAAGGTCGCAGAGTCGGGATCGGTAGCGCCGATAACAACGCTGTCGGGAGTTGTAGTAGCGTTGGCGCCCGTGCAATCAAGTTCCTTAGTCACTGTTACACCGTCAATTTTCTCTACAAAGTACACGTCCTCATCAAAGTTGGACTGCGCAGAGGTGGTAGCAAGTGTAGCTTCACCCTTGATGAACAGGTTGTCGGTAAGCGCTGCGTAACCGATACCCATTACAAGTACAGCGATAAGCAGGAAGGAAGCGATAACTGTTCTTCTGTTTTTCATTATGATTTCTCCTTTTGAAAATTTATGTAACGTGCGGCATCCGCGCACAGTTAACCGTTTTTTGTCGCGACCTGTGTCTTTAATTTGGGGGTCGCACCCCTCGTCTATGTTTTAACAATATGGGTAAGACAATTATAGCACCCTTGTCAAGATTTTTCAACTATTTTCGGAAAAAAATATCTATTTTTTATACTCGCGCGAAGACGATGGTACGGGAGCTCGCTTTGAAGAAAAAATAATTGACACTATACGCTTTGGAGTTTTTTACTTGATTTTTCCTCAAAGGTGTAGTATACTTGAATTGGCAAAAAATACTCATATCAACTCTCAGAGGAGGCATATATGAAAAAAGCGCATAGAAGGCTTGTGGGACTGATATTGGTCCTTTCGCTTCTTTTCGTTTTTCCACCCGTTTTTACCCTTGCCGATAGTGGCGAGGTTGTATTCGCACACAGCTTTCAGGAGTCGGGCAAGGAGAGCGACTTTTTCGAGATAACAGGAAACACCTCAACCTCTAAGGGAAGCGTCAGCTATCTAGGCGCGACGCTCACCACCTGTCTTAAGATGGAGAGCTCGACGAACATATCCTTCACTCACACCTCGGGCGGTACTCTCACTCTTGTTTTCGGAGGCACAACCTCCGCCTCGGGAAAGAGGGTTAAGATAGACGGGGCGTCCTACACCATTCCCGACACGCAGATTCTCGTCGCAGAGCTTGCCGAGGGGTCGCACACTATAACGAAGCACGACTCTATAAATCTCTATTATATGTCCTTTTCCTTGACACGGGGTGGCTCGGTCGACGAGGGACACACGCACGAATATACCGTCATAGTCACCCCGCCAAGCTGCACGGGCGAGGGATATACGACTTATATATGCTCTTGCTCGGACAGTTATACATCGGACAGAAGAGAGCCCACAGGACACCGCTACAAGGACGGAATATGCTCGGTCTGCGGCAGAGCGGAAAACGCCAAAGGAGAGATAACCGAGTACGGCGGATGGTTTGACGCAGCATACGTCGAGTGGTCAACCGATTGGGGCGCTGACGGCTACAGAGTCTACGTCAGGAAGGACACTCAGCTCGCTTGGGAAAGACTGGACGACAGCCTGATACGAAAATACGGGGACTACTTCCGCGCGGATGCTGTGGGACTTGCCGCGGGCGAGTACGTGCTTAAGGTTGTTCCGATAGAAAACGGGCTTGAAATCAACTCGGGCGCAGTCCTGACACCCACGATAACCGTCACCCCGCACGACAGAAGCGGCTATGGCTTTGACGAGGACTCACCGCTCGGAACTGCATCGGGCGCGTACAACGACGACGGCACTCTAAGGACGGACGCGCAGGTAATCTACGTGACACGGGATACGGCCAAAACCTGTCAGGCGACCGTCGGCGGCACAGTATACACGGGCTTTCAGACAATTCTCGACGCCAAGCAGAAAACCGCCTCGAAGGAGCCGCTCTGCTTCCGTATCGTCGGACTTGTAACGCTTAGCGACCTTGACCACATATCCAGCTCCTCGGAGGGCTTGCAGATCAAGGGAAAGAGCGACTATTCCGAGATGAATATAACGATAGAGGGCATCGGCGAGGACGCCACGGTTTCGGGATTCGGCTTCCTTATAAGGAACTGCTCGGGAGTCGAGATACGAAATCTTGGAATTATGAACTTCCTCGACGACGGAGTTTCGGTAGACACCTCCAACAGCAATATATGGATACATAACTGCGATTTCTTCTACGGCAATCCGGGCTCTGATGCCGACCAGGCGAAGGGCGACGGCTCGCTTGATACCAAGAAAAGCCAGTATATAACCTACTCCTATAACCACTTCTTCGAGGCGGGAAAGGTACACCTCGTCGGAAACGGAGATGACTCGGTTAATTATCTCACCTTCCACCATAATTGGTACGACCACTCCGACTCGCGCCACCCGAGAGTCAGATGCGCGACGGTGCACGTCTACAACAACTACTACGACGGCGTGTCAAAATACGGAGTCGGCGCAACGATGGACTCGGATATATTCGTCGAGGCGAATTATTTCAGAAATTGCAAGTACCCGATGCTCATATCAATGCAGGGCTCGGATATATACAACGGCGGCGCATATAACGGACAGGGCACCTTCTCTGGCGAGAGCGGCGGCATGATAAAGGCGTTTGGAAACTATATAGTCGGCGCGAGCCGCTTCGTATCAAGCGACGAGAACTCCACGCACTTTGACGCCGTGGTTGTAGAAAACAGAACCGACACCCTCCCCGCCACGCTTTCTGCAGTCAAGGGCGGCGCGACCTACAATAATTTTGACACGTCCCCCGACTTCTACAAATATTCCGTGCAGTCCGCAGAGGACGCGAGGGCTACGGTAGAGGCGTACGCGGGCAGAATGGGCGGCGGCGACTTCAAGTGGAAATTCGCCGATGCGGACGACAGCTCCCACGATATAAATTCTGCTCTGAAGGCGGCTGTTACCTCATATAAATCAAGCCTCATATCCGTGGGCGGTATGGGAGAGGCGGCAGCGGACACACACACGCACTCCTACGAGGCTTCGGTCACTCCTCCAAGCTGCACCGAAGGCGGATATACCACCTACACCTGCAAGTGCGGTGACACCCTGACAGCTAATCCAACAGACCCAACGGGACACGCCTGGCAGGATGCCACAACGGAGGCTCCGAAGACCTGTATAACCTGTGGCGCTACCGAAGGAGATAAGCTTCCCGGCGGCACGGACACACCTGATAACCCCGGCGGCACGGACAACCCCGATGACCCCGGAAGCACCGATACCCCTGATGACCCCGGAGATAACCAAAACCCCGGCGGCACGGATACACCTGATAACCCCGGCGATAACGATAACCCCGGCGATAACGATAACCCCGGCGGCACGGATACACCTGATAACCCCGGCGATAACGATAACCCCGGCGATAACGATAACCCCGGCGATAACGATAACCCCGGCGGTACGGATAACCCCGATGACCCCGATGACGAAGGCGCACCAGAGGAGCCGACCGAGGACGAGGAGCCAAGGAAGGACAACTTCTTCACAAGGCTGTTTCGGGCAATCGCCAACTTCTTCCGCAGGCTGTTCGGTCTCCCTGAGCTTGAGTAGTCACTCGCGCGAAAACAAAGATAGAATTAAAACAGGAAAAAAGCTCGCTTTCAGTGTGAAAGCGAGCTTTTGAATTTGAAAACGATAAATTACTTGTTATATGTGCACTTGATCTCAACCTGAGTTTCTATATCGCCAACGAGCTTGGTGTAGGAGATAGTAGCGCCGACGAGCGCGCCGTTCGATATAGTGAGAGTCAATCTGACGTCACAGTCAACCGCCACGCCAAGAACAGCGGCAGTATCAGCCGCCTTTATATCTGCGACAAGCGCGTTACCCGAGGTCGAGCAGGTCATCTTGGAGGCGTCAAGATTGAAGCTGACGGTAGCCGCCGCAACAACATTATCGCTGACCGCATCTCCGCTTACCGTTCCGTTCGGAGCGATAGTGGAAAAGCCGTGCAGAGTTTCGGTAGTAGCGCCCGCGCCATCGCCGATCTCAAGGTATCTCGTGTAATCAAAATCAAGCGTTACAGTGCCGTCCTCAGCGAAGGCTACGTCATAGTTAGCTGTGAGCGGAACGTCGGGAAGAAAAGCAGAGGTCTGCTTAACCTCAACCGTGGCCGAGGAAAGAGTGGTAGCGGAAATGGCGTTCTTGAAGGAGTCAAGCGTGCCATCGTCCTTGTCCTTACAGGAGGCAAGGGAGAAAACGCAGATAACGGCAAGAGCCAGAGCAATTATTTTTTTCATTTTCCTTCCTCCTTACTCTATAGTAATTCTGTTAATATCATAGGTGTACTCGATGTCGATAACCACGTGGTTCTCGGGAACCGTGCCATCGGCGGGAACGGTGTACTCGATGTGCACCGAGATAATCTCCGCGCCGTTGTCGGTAATTCTCACCGAAGCATCAACCGGAAGATTATTCGCTACGCCGAAAACCTTCGCGGTATTCTCTGCAGGTACGGTGAAGCTGAAAACGTGATTTTCGTACTCTACGTTTTCGATAAGCTTTTTGGTGAGGGTCATCGCCATCTCACCCTTGTCAATGACGTACGCCTTGCCCTCGAGAGTCCAGTCAACGATGACGTTGCCCGTTTCCTTGTGGATGGTTCTGGTGCCCTTGCCCTCTATGTACTGATAGATTCTGGGCTCGGTGCTGATAGGACCGTAGATTATATCGGTAAGACCGCCGTTCTCGACGGTGCGCATCTCGGAGTAGTCCTCCTCGTAGATAGCCGCCTTAAGGCTGCCGATGTTGCCGGTAGTGAGCGAATAGCGGCTGGTGAGAACCTGCTGTCCAACCGTCTGCACGGTGGTGGATACAACCTTGGTGGGGGCGCTGTTCTTGTACATTTCAGCAACCTTTTCAATAGTCTTGCTGCTCGAGCAGGATGCAAGCATAGACAGGCAGAGCACGAGCACAAGAGCGAGTGAAATAATCTTTTTCATAGCTTTATCCTTTCTCCACTTCGGTGGTTACTCAGCCTCGAGCTCGTCGGGGAACTCGAGATTAACGGAGTTGTAGGAATAAGAGGTTCTTATAGAAACCGTAGCGCCGTTGACAGCAACGCACTCAACGAAAACCATAGTCAGGTTGACTCCGTTGGTCTTAACGGTGATGGAAATATCTCCCGCCGCCTTGAGGTCGGTGCCAAGCACGTGCTTCGCATTCTCGGGTGAAATCTTCGCTGTGAGAACGGTATCGTCCTCGCTAATGGACACGTCCTTCAGGTAATCCTTATCGAGATTGAAGCGAAGCTGAATAGCGGTGGGCGCCTCTGCCTCATACTCATCGCCATCTGTGGAATATGCGCCGTCCTTGTAGTAGATGGTGCCCTTCTTTTCCTTGATCATCTCGTAGGTGTCCTCAGCAACTCCATCCTCGGGATAGCGGTAACGCTGATACAGGAATTCAAATATTGAATTATCACCCTCGATGCTCATCTTGTAGTCACCTATAAGCTGAGTGCCGTCGGCGTCTATGTAGTCAACCGCGGTAACTATAACTGTTGGAGCCGAATTAGCGGCAAGCTCGTATATAGCGGATTTCTTGCAAGAAACCATCGCCAACACGCAGCCGACAAGCATCAAGAGAGCGAGAAGCAAGCTCAATGTTTTTTTCATCTCAAATACCTAAAAGCCTTTCATTCCTAAAATGCAGGTTGTGCAAGCACAATTAGCTATAATAATTATACAGTTTTATTCTATAAAAGTCAAGAGGGAGATGGACTCAACCGAGCCTTCCCCCTGACGAAAAATAGATTATCTATTTATTCACTTTCAACAAAAAACCTAAAATCTGGCGCCCATACCCCCGGGTGTTACCTCCTTGGCAAAATCACGGGCTATGGCTATAAGGCGCTTGAGCGGCAAGGTCATAACCTTGTCCTCCTTGACAGAAAGAGCAAGCGTTCTCGCAACCTTTGGCACGATGGGAAGCATCTTAACCGAGGTGTGACGGTTGTACAGAATAAGCTCGGAGAGCATACTGATTCCGAGTCCGTGCTCAACCATCGAAATAATCGCAGGGTCGTCAACGTAGGTCGGGGTTACGAAGGGCTTGACTCCGTTTTCGCTGAACACCGCGCTGATATCGTCATCGAAGCCAAGACCGGGCATAAGAAATTTCGTACCATTGAAGCCCTTTATCGGAAACTCCTCCTCTGCGGGATAATCCTTCGGCAGAATAGCATAGTACGGGTCGTCGCCAAGGTAAACCCACTTGAAATCGTACTTCTGGTTTTTGGTGCCGAAGCAGATGTCAAATCTGTCCTCCTCAAGACCTCCGTACAGCTCTGCTACGGTACCCGTCTGTATATTGATAGTAACGTCGGGAAACTCAGAGTTAAACCGCTCAACTATCGGCGGAAGCCAGGTGCCCGTCATACTTGAGAATGCGCCGATGCGAATAACGTTGTCGCCATACGACTTGACCATCTCTATCTCGTTCATAAGGGCATCCTCGCACATAACGAGCTGTCTTATCTTGGGGATAATTCTCTCGCCTCCCGGGGTGAGCTTGATTCCATAGTAGCCCCTCTGGAGAATTGATATTCCGAGCTCGTCCTCGAGGGCGTTCATCATATGCGTCAGTCCCGACTGGGTATATCCGAGCTTCTGCGCCGCGGCAGAAAAGCTACCCATATCAACCGCAGTGAGAAGAACCTTGTATTTCGATATATTCACCGTTGCCTCCCGTGTTGGAATTTGTAATTCTTAGGTTACATTTTGAAAAAAAGACGTCATCCGTGTCAAATTAATCCTTCGGCGTGATGTATCCCTCTCTATATAAAAGCTCTGCGATAAGAACGGCGCCGCCCGCCGCTCCGCGCAGGGTATTGTGCGACAAGCCGACAAACTTATAGTCGTACACCGTATCCTCGCGCAGTCTTCCGACGCTCACTCCCATACCGCCGTACAGGTCGCGGTCGAGTCGGGTCTGAGGACGGTTTTCCTCCTCAAAGTATGTGACGAACTGCTCGGGCGCTGAAGGAAGACCGAGAAGCTGAGGCTTTCCCTGAAATTCACGCCAGGCTGTGAGTATTTCCTCCCTAGTGGGCTTATTTTCAAATCTGACGAAAACAGCCGCCATATGTCCGTCTGTGACAGGAACGCGCAGGCACTGCGTTGTGATAACCGGGCTTGTGGCGGGAACTATTTCGCCACCCTTGACCTCGCCCCACACGCGAAGCGGCTCCTTCTCGCTCTTTTCCTCCTCGCCGCCTATGAAGGGAATAAGATTGTCCTCCATCTCGGGCCACTCGCGGAAGGTTTTTCCCGCGCCGCTGATAGCCTGATAGGTGGTCGCGACAACCTCCTTGATTCCGTATTTTCTCAGCGGAGTCAGCGCTCCGACGTAGGACTGTATGGAGCAGTTGGGCTTAACCGCGATAAATCCGCGCTTCGTGCCAAGTCTCCTTCTCTGCGCCTCTATAACCTCAAGATGTCCGTCGTTGACCTCGGGAATAACCATAGGCACGTCGGGCGTCCATCTGTGCGCGGAGTTGTTGGAAACTACGGGTATTTCCGCCCTCGCGTATCTTTCCTCCAGCGCCTTCGTTTCTTCCTTCGAAAGACTTACCGCGCAGAAAACGAAATCGCACTTCTCCTTAACTCCGTCTATATCCTCAGATGACATAACCGTCATATTGAGCACGTCCTCGGGGCAGGCGTCCTTCATCTTCCATCTGCCGAGCACCGCCTTGCCATACTTCTGCCCCGCAGAGCGAGGTCCTGCAACGACTGCGGTGATTTCAAAATAAGGATGCTCGGAAAGAAGCATTATAAAGCGCTGTCCAACCATTCCCGTAGCGCCGATGATACCAACCTTCAATTTTCTCATAATCTCTTTTTCTCCGTGGTAATATTAATTTTAATTATATTGTAGCACATTCGACGGGGGCAGTCAATATTTAAACTTAACAAATGTTCAGCCCACTCTGCGCCCATAATGGTAAATTATGACTCCGAACCTGCCAAAAGCCTGTCAATTAAAGCCCAAAAAGGCGAAATAGAGGCACAGTGCAAGGCTGTACCTCTATCTACGTTTTTCGCTCTGTCGAGACAACCCGAAGGATATGCCCGTCGCTTCTGATTATCTGTTGATAATGCTGACCTTGTCGGGAGAAATGCCGGTGGTTTCATAGACTATCGTGAGTATCTGAGCCGCATCTGCCGCCTGCAGATTCTCTGCCGAAACAACGACGCTCACAGCATCCTCGGAGATAACCGCAACGCACTCCTCGAAGCCCTTAGCCTTGACAAGGCTCTCGATATTCGCCTCGTTCTGAATATCCATAGCAATCTTGGCTATAAGAGCAGCAGCCTCGGCTTTCGCCTCCTCGCTGGCGCTCTCGTCCTCTGAAACCAGCTTCAGGACGTCTATCGCCTCATCTCTTGACTGCTGGCGGTTGAGCGCTGTGGCTGTGAAGTAATTCTCCTCGCCCTGCGCATCTCCTCCGACCTGCGCCGAATCATCGCCTCCCGTCATGTTGTTGTCGCCGAAGCCCATAGAGTCAACAGGCTCGTAGAACAAGCGATAGTTGACGTATACCGCCGCGCCGATAAGCAGGACTACGAGAAGCACGGCAAGGCTCTTCGCTCCGCGGGTGCGAAGGAATCTTTTGAATTTTTCGAATTTCATTTTATTCACACTCCTTAAGATTTGTTACTGATACAATCTATGCCCCGCCCTTCCGATATATGCCCTGAGAATAAACTTTTTCTTATCTCTTTTTCAGCGACTCGATGCTTATTCGGTTAGCCCCGATACCGAGATAGGAGGAAAGCATCTCGGTCAGCCTGTATCTGACGGATACCGAGTCGCCCCCCTCGCAGATAACCGCCACCGATTCGGGCTCGCCGCCTTCGGTGTATAAAACGAGAGCGTAGCATTCTCCAACTCCTTCAATAAGCGAGCACATCTCGGCTATGTCAATTTTCTCATCCTTTTTCCACTCGCCCGAGCCCGTTAGCGAGCCGAATGTCAGAAGCAGAATACCGATAACAATACTCAGCACTACAAGGACGCCCCGCTTCCCGCGAAGATAGCCAAAAAACCCTCCCGAATTAACCATAATACACCTCACAATAGCCACCCCGTGTGAAATTTTCGGAAACGAAGTCGCGTATCTCCCTATAATCTATATTCACTGCCGAGCGAGGCAGAGCGACAGAAATACTCTCTGCCAGCATATCCGAAACCGAAAAGCCCCGACAAATAACCGAGCAACCCCGCACAGCCTCGCCCCACCTCTCAACGAGCGCTCCGGCTATTCCCTCCTCGAAGGCAACTGTGGTTATATTTTCAAAATCAGAGCTACCGTCGAGAGTCGGAACGTCGGGCACAGACGGAGAAATAAGCTCGGAAAATATACCCGTCAAGGGAGCGACAAGCGACAGGAGCAACACAAGCCCGAGCGCCGCCCTGACCGCGCCTCTCAGAGCGTTATGCGAGACGGCAAGCGCTATTGATAACGCCGCGGCGGCGCTCAGCAGAACCGTAAGATATTCCTTCATTTCTATTTTCTCCTTATATCAGGTGCGCCGAGCAGCGCACGGCAAGAACAACCTCGAAAATGAATATAAGTGCGCCAAGCGAATAGACTGCTATAAGCCCGTCAAGGGCGCTAGCCATAGCGGATATACACTTACCTCCCGCCCCGGATGGAAACACGTCAAGAAGCAACCCCGAAAGAAAAAAGCACAGCCTGTACAACAGAAGCTTGACAAGCGGGGCGACGGTGAGTGAAACTATAACCGCTACAGCACCCCCGCCAAGAACCCCTCCCGCATAGGATAGACCTCCCGAGAGCGTTGCAAGAGCTCCGGAAACCGCCTGTCCAACGACGGGAATTGTGCCCGTGGCGGCGTATTTCGCCGCTCGCATAGCGGCGCTGTCGGTAGCTGAAGCAATCGAGGTCTGCATAGCTACGAAGCCTCCAAGGAGCGCGGTCAGAAGCCCCGTGCCCTTGACAAACCAACGGCGGGGTGCTCCAAGCGTTGTGTCAAAGCCGTCTTTGGCTATACTTGACACCGCCGCTCCCACGAATATGGCAGAGGACAGGGGCAGAAGCGCGGAGCAAATTCCACCAAAAACACGCAGGGTTAGCAACATACCTGAGGAAGCCGCCGCCGCGGTTGCTCCGCCGCCTGATAGGGCGATAAGCGAAGCGAGTATAGGTATAAGGGAGGAAAAGAAGCCTCCGATGGCAGAAAAAGCCTCTGAAAGCTCTGTGACAAGCGGAAGAAAAGCGGCGAGCAGACCGACCGAGGCTACCACGGTTATCCCACCGAGCGCTGTGCCACCCGTGTCCGACAAGGCAACGCCCGACACGCCAAGAAGAAGGCTGATGCCGAGAAGAAGAAAAAGAAATGAGCCCGCAGAGGCGCCGCCCGCCCTGACAGCAGAGATGACGTCGGCTAAGATAGCGTCTATGCTAAGAGCGCTCGCCCCTGCCTCAGCCTTATCCAAAAGGTTATCCGGAACTATTTCAAAAAAATCAGACAGCACCTCGTCAGTTTTCACCTTCGCCTCCTCCCTGCTATCAGCGAAGGAGGTAACGGTAAGGGCGCTCAGGGTTAAAAGAAGAATCAGCGCCACCCAAAGATATTTTCGAAGACGCCCCCTCATACCGTTATCTCTCCTATAAGAGAAAAAAGCTTGTCTATGTACGGCAGACAAATCAGCAAAATCTCGACACGCCCCAATACTAACGCCGCGCCGGCGATGCCCAGCTCCCCAAGCTCTCTGCATATATCCGATGCTACGCCAAATAGATAACCAACCCCTAAAATTCTCAGAGCATCGCGCACAAGCTCGCCAAAGCTCTCTCTCGCGCCGCCTATATTTTTGATGTGCGAGAACAGGCTTCCTATCCCCGCGACCGACAGCGAAAGCAGCGCGACCGTACCGAGCAGGGAAATTAGCGCCGAGCCCCGAAAGCCAACCTGCCTTAGCAGATACCCTAAAATCCCAAGAAGAAAAATAACGCCCACAGCGCGAATTGCCCCCGTCATAAGCCGAACACTCCACGCAGAGCGCCAATCAGGTCGCCAAGCTTTTCAACTATGATAAGAAGAATAATAACTATACCCGATATGGAAAGCAGGGTGGCGTGATCATCTCTGCCTGCCCGCGAGAGCACCTGACATAAGACCGCGACGATCATACCGACCCCCGCCACCTTGATAATAAGCTCAACGTCCATTTTCCACCTCCTGTTATAAAAAAAGAATCACCGCACCGACAGCCAGACAGACGGCGAAGACCGAGGACACCTTCAGTGTTTTTTCCCCGTCCTCCTTCTCCGACCTGTACTCCGCATCGACCGCTGATATACATTCGTCAAGTAATTTTATCTCGTCGGGTAGATATCCTCTGCCACACAGCGAAAAATAGTCAAGAAGGCTCGCCCTTGCCTTGTCCGAAAGAAAAAGATCGGATAAAAACCTCTCCTGCCCCGCCCTGTCGCCGCCTGTTATCGCCGAGGCAAGCCGCTCGCCGCCCTCAACACGAAGCGCCAGATATTCCCCGATAGTACCGAGCGAGCCGCTTATATATCTCCTAAGCCCCGAAAGATGAAGGAGCACCACCTCATAGCACCCAAGCGACCTTTGGTGATATGAGGCTCGCGCTCTGATATATAAAAGCGCGGCGACAAGCAGCGACACAGCTCCAAGCACTCTTGTCATATCCTACACACCTCCACGACAAAGCCTGCCCTTTCTTTTCTGATAGCGGCAAAAACAGGAAAGAGCCCAAGCTCAAAAATCTCCCTCAGTATCGGCTTTCTCCGGGCATCCTCAAGCCCAGAAGCGTGCGCCGTGGCTATCACCGTTATCCCCGCAGATGCGGCGTTAGCCGTAGCATCGGCGTCAGCCCTCGTGCCAATCTCATCAACCATTATCACCTCGGGAGAAAGCGAGCGTATTGCAATCTCCATTCCCACGCCTCTTATATATCCTCTCAGAATATCCACGCTAAGCCCTCGGTAATCCTCGGGCACAAGCTCGCATCTTTCGTCAATTAAAGTGACACGCATAGGATTATTCCCTCCGCCTACCCTTGCCGCGAGAGCTCGAAGGGCTGTTGTCTTTCCTCCCGAGGGCGGCGCAGCTATAAGCATATTTCCGCCTCCAAAGCCGCGCCAAAGAGAGTATAGCTCCTCTCCAAAATCGCACCTTCCCGTAGGAATACGAAACACGAGGGCGCGCACCCTGTCAACTCCGATAAGCGCGCCCCCATCATACCTCGCCTCTCCGACAACTCCGACACGCACACCGAAGTCAAAAGGCAGAAAGCCGCGCGCTATGCTATCTCTGTAAGCATATAGAGAGCCTCGGCACAGCCTGTACAGCACGTCCGAAAGCTCCTTTTCAGAAAGCTCAGCGACAAGCGGAAGATTTCGTCCACCTATCACCGCTATACTTCTTCCCGACGAGCGCACGCGTATCTCCGAGAGCGACGAAAGCATTCTCTCTCCCATCGACCGTATCTCGCGCGAAAGACGCGACGGCAGAGCCCCGAGTACCCCGCTTACCGCGGGCGAATATCCTTTTTCTTCTTCAGTTATCATTTTTCCTCTTTTTGACAAAAAACGCAGGGTATAATATTGACACTTTTCTCAAAATATGGTAATATTAAATTGCCCCGATGGGTAGTACGTTCGCTCCGCGCGACAGAAGGGAGAAAGAAAATGAAAAAAAGCACGGGCGTTTTCAGATGTATAGACGAGCTTGGAAGAATAGTAATTCCGAAATCTATGAGAAACAAGCTGGGCATCAACAGCGGAGATTCCCTGGAGTTCAGAATGGAGGAGGACTGTATAATTATCTCCCCCGATAAGAGCCGTTGCGCCTTCTGCGGTTGCACCGACGGTCTATACTCCTTCAAGGGCAAGAGCCTCTGCGGCAGGTGCATATCCGAGCTATCCGAGATAAAAAACTAAAAGGACTATTGATTTTTAACTCATCTATATGCTACAATATATGTGTATGCTAAATAAAATTTAAATATAATATTCTTGAAAGGAAAATTGATATGAAAGTTGTTACCTTTGGCGAAATTATGTTAAGACTTGCTCCCAATGGCTACTATCGCTTCTTCCAGAACGATCAGATGCAGGCTACCTTTGGCGGCGGAGAGGCGAACGTTGCCGTTTCTCTGGCGAACTACGGTCTTGAGAGCGTGTACGTTACCAAGCTTCCCAAGCACGCTATCGGTCAGGCTGCGGTGAACTCACTCCGTTACTTCGGCGTTGACACCTCGAAGATTGTCCGCGGCGGCGAGAGAGTCGGAATCTACTATCTTGAAAAGGGCGCTTCCCAGAGAGGCTCCGTGTGCATCTACGACCGCGCATATTCCGCAATTCAGATGGCTGACCCCGCTGACTTTAATTGGAACGAGATTTTCGAGGGCGCTGATTGGTTCCACTTCACAGGCATCACCCCCGCTCTTGGCAAGAACCTTGTTGAGATCTGCCGTCAGGCGTGCATCGCCGCTAAGGCGAAGGGAGTTAAGATCTCCTGCGACCTCAACTATCGCGGCAAGCTCTGGACCAGAGCCGAGGCAAGAGAGGCTATGACCGACCTTTGTCAGTACGTTGACGTATGCATCTCCAACGAGGAGGACGCTAAGGACGTTTTCGGTATCGAGGCAGAGGGCACCGATATATACGGTGGAAAGCTCAACCACGATGGCTACAAGTCGGTTGCGAAGCAGCTTGCTGACAAGTTCGGCTTCGAGAAGGTTGCTATCACTCTTCGTTCCTCCATTTCCGCGAGCGACAACGACTGGGCAGGTATGCTGTACGACGGCGAGAACTACTGCTTCTCCAAGTCCTATCACCTTCACATCGTTGACCGTGTCGGCGGCGGCGATTCCTTCGGTGGCGGACTTATCTACGCGCTGCTCAACGGCAAGTCCACTCAGGACGCTATCGAATTCGCAGTTGCTGCATCCGCGCTCAAGCACAGCGTAGAAGGCGACTACAACCGCGTTGGCGTAGCAGAGGTTGAAAAGCTCGCAGGCGGCGACGGCTCGGGCAGAGTTCAGAGATAATTTTTCCCGACGGGAAACCGATAATTTCTTGACCTGACGGTCACAGATATTTTTTCAATCCGCAACAATCCTATATAAAGCAAGAGCCGCCTCTATCCGAGGCGGCTTTTTTAAATTCTGGCTCTACGAAACAAAAAGCGGAGAATCTGTGAAAATACAGTCTGCACTATCATATTAAAATGGGGCACAGAAGCTGTGCCCCATAAGTTATTTTTCGGGTATCTAAAATCAAGCGATAAATTATTCAAAAATCTTTTTGATAATAACCGCGATAATAGGTGTAACGCCGCAATTCGAGCGTACAGAGCCCGTCACAACTACCGTCTCGGTGATAATCTCATTCGCTACGGTAACCTCGTTGCAGTAAGCCTCGTACTTCTCGTTGTATATCTCCATAGCCTCAGCGACACCGTCAAAGCTGGGCTCTGCATCAAGGCTGTAGGCGTAACAGTCAACAAGACATGCGAACAGCTCATCCTTGTTTTCCGCAACGGTAAGAAGGAGAACAGCCTCGATAAAGCGCTCCGAAGAAAACTCGATGCTCTCGAGAAGCTCTGTGTGCTGATCGAAGACGTCAATAGCATCCATAGCACCCTCAACGCTACCGTCAAGAGAGAAGTAGAGAGGAGTTGCCTCGTCGTACAAAGCCTTCTTCTCGCTATAGCTCTCGGTGATACGCATTTTCTCAACAAGCGCTACGAAGTAGTGCGCGTTCTGCACGAGAATCTTATCGTAGTCCTCTTTTCTGAACTCAATCTCGGCAAGAGCGGTTTCGTACTTGCGAACAAGGTCGTTGATAATATCATTATCGGGGTCTATGTTGTCCTTATTGATCTCAAGATATCTGCCGATATAAGCCAGCGTTCCGTGCTTCTCAATATAAGCGTCGTTGTTGGCAACGTACTCAAGACGCGCGGCCAACTCGTCGATATGCTTCTGCTGAAGAAGCGAATAGAAGTGCTCGTTATACTCGTTATATGTATCAATAGCCTCAGCAAGTCCCTCATAAGCTGCGTTGTAGTTGTTTTCCTTAACAATGCCGCGAATGATAGTAACGAATCTGCTGATATAATCGTAGTTAGCGTCCCATTCCTCTCTCGAATAGCCGGAGATGATGTCAACACAGGCGATTATCTTCTTGGAGTTTTCGTTTCTCTGGGTTGACTCGATTTCGTTGACGGCGCCCACGTATATCTCATACGCCGCCTTCAGCTCCTCAAAGCCCTCCTTGTTAAGATGCTCATCGGATACGTCAATCTCACAACCCTCCATATAAAGACACTCTGTCGCCTTGTTATAGTATTTCTGCTTGGCGGAGAGGGCTGTCAGATTATGACATCTATTTATCCATTTGATAAACTCAAGGCTGTTTTTGTCGGTGTACGCCTCGGTCCTCAGCCTGAGGAAGAGCTTGTTGGTGGCGTCGTATTGGTCGTTTCTGTCAATATCGTTACCCGTCTTGGTGATAAACTCGTCTATACTGTTGGCTACCTTGATGCGGTCGGATATGTTAACGACGTCAAGGTTGCGCAGCATTTCCGAAAAGTCATCTACCTTAGCAGAAAACTCGCTGAGGTTGTGCGCTCTGAGCTTCTTGCTGAAGGCATCGTAGTCAAAGACGTTGATCTCGTCAATGAGCGCGCGTATTTCTGCGTTTTCGGTCAGATACTTACCCTCGGTCTTGTCGGCGTTGGTCCACTCCCAATACTCGGGAAGAAGTCTGCTAACCTCGTTATACGCGATTTTTCTTCCCATTACGTCTCGGTTTTCATCGAGATAGTAATTTGCAAAATATGTAAACCTCTCCTCGCCCGCAAGTCTTTCGAGCAAGCCGATATCACGAAGGGTGGTTCCCTGATATACCTGAAGGTTATCGAGCGAGAACTCGGAGGTTTCCGTAGTGCTTGCAGAAAATCTCGCGCGAATCAGGTCATAGGTCATTCCCATATAATACGCGCCGTCACGGAAGAAATTAGCAGGGTAGGTTCCGAGGAGCTCGTATTCGCAATAGAGCGAGAAGGTGAAGTCGTCGTTATTGAATATACAGGTATAGTGCATCCACTGTCCGGGAACGATAGAGTTCTCAAGCAGGGGTGTTTCATTGCCGTCGTTAGCGTAGACGGTACCGTCGGATTCAATCGAGAAGTAGATGGGATAAACTACTATGTTACCGCCACTCATAACGTTGTAGCCGTCGGGAATCTTTCCTATAGGAGAAATTCCGCCGCCCTCAAGCTTAAAGCCGCCGGGAGGAAGCAAGGAGAAGGTGCAGAAGTCAAAGTCGACAACAAGACCCTTGAGAGCTGTGTTATCGGGGAATTTGTACTCGGCATAGGTATTACCGTTCGTCTGAGCGCCACCGTAGGTGATGGTGAAGGTTCCATTTCTCAGACCTGCGAAATTCGTTCCCTTGTGCTGAACAGAGCCGGGAGATGCGGCGAAGGGATTTTTTCCGCTGGAGAAGTCGGTATCGATAATGGTGGACATATCATAGTCGGAGAGAGTCGACTGATTGAGCATCGCCTGTCTGTTGGCTTCCTTAGCCGCAGCCTGAAGCGCCTTGCGGGCATCAAAATCGCGAAGAAGAGCAGCGTACTTCTCGTTGGTTTCGGGGTTAAGATAGCCCTTGTCAACGAAGCTCTGAAGGAGGTTAACCTTTATTGCATTTTTGGCAGTGCTCTCAACCTTGGTATCCTCGATATCAGCAAGAAAGCCCTCGGCAACAGCGAACGCCGCGCTCTCAAAGGCGGAAACGGATGCCCCATCGGTGAGGTTATGCTTAGTGATAAAGTTGCTTATATCCGAAAGCTCGTTGCTCTTGCCAACGCTGCTTTCAATCGAGGAGATAGCGTTACAGGAATCCAGAAGAGCCTTGGGAATTTTCGCGGTTATCTTAGCAATATTAGCCTCGCTGTCAGTTCCCGCATCAGCGAGGAACGCGAGCGCATCGTCAATCGCCTTATCCTTGGCAAGCATACTGGAGGCAGTATCAATAGCATCAAGGTATGTGACGAGCATCTTGTCAGCAAGCTGGTTAATCTTCGCGTCAAACTCCGCGCTGTCAACCGAAGCTGTCCTGATGATATCCATCGCGGTATCATACGCGCTCTTAACATCAGCGAAAGCGGTCGTTGTGGAAGCGAGTCCCACGTCAAGAAAAGCGTCGGCAGTAGAGATAGCCGCAGTCTGATACTTGGAAATAAGAGTCTGGTCCTTAACGCCAAAGCCATCAACAACGTTAACGACCTTATTAAGGTGACCCTTCTTTTCCTGAGCACCGGAAGCGGCAACAGCCATATCCGAATATGCGTTAATCGTGTCAGCAATATATGGGTCAAGAGTCGCCATCTTCTCCTTGTATCCAGGGGAATTGGGATTTACAGGAGTCTTGGTCAGATAATTGATGACTCTCTTGAGCGCGTTATAGGTCATATCAGTGCCATTGGCAGCCTGCACGGCTACGTCATCTATAAGAGGCGTCAGCTTATCCATCGTACCGCTATAGTTAACGTCAGCGGCAAAGGAAGCAAAAACAACCCCGGCAGACAGAGCCGCTATGATACACAGAACGACAAGAATTTTCTTTAGATTTTTCATATACTTCTCCTTATACGAGACTTTTCTGTCACAATTATATCACCCGCGAGCGCCTTATTCAATACGCGCGGGTGATTTTTGTTCAATCTGCATATAATCTTCTACTTTTTTAATAAATACAGGGCGACGGGGAATAAGCCCCCATCGCCCAATCTTATTGGCGGCAGTATCAGAAAGCGCCCTGCCGCTCCGAAAACAAAGGTTTACATTTTTATATTCACAGCTCTTTGACTTATCCACATCGGGAAGGTGAAAAGAGTGATAAAATTTGACACGCCCTCTATGTATTTGAAATTGACGGAAAATCATCCGCGCTTCCAATACTTTCTGTCAAGCGAGCGGTACATAATAGCCTCGGCGATATGGTCCTCGTCAATAACCATACTCTCGTCAAGGTCGGCAATGGTGCGCGCAACGCGCAGAACGCGGTCGTGACCTCTGGCAGAGAGCCCAAGGCTCTCGAAGGCATCCTTCATAAGCTGCTCTGCCGCCTCGGTCAAGACGCAGTGACGTCTCATCATCTCCACGGGCATATTGGCGTTAAGCACGCCGGGCTTATCACCCGCACAAGAAAGCCTCTGGTTAGCAAAGGCTCTGGCGGCGTTGACTCTCTTTCTTATCTCTCGCGAGGGCTCTCCGCGTTTTCCCTTTCCCGAGAGCTCGCTATATGAAACGGAGGGAAGCTCGATTTCAATATCGATTCTGTCAAGCAGAGGTCCTGAAAGCTTATCGAGATATTTAGCCGCCGCGGCAGGAGTGCATGTGCACTGCTTAACGGGATCGCCGAAGTAACCGCACCGACAGGGGTTCATCGCGCAGACGAGCATAAATTTTGACGGATAGGTTATCTTCGCCGCAGCTCGGGTTACGGTGACAACGCCGTCCTCGAGCGGCTGTCTTAAGCCCTCGGTAACAGTCTTTGAAAACTCGGGCAGCTCGTCCAAGAACAACACGCCGTTATGGGCAAGCGAAATTTCGCCCGGACGCGGATGCGCTCCGCCGCCGATAAGACCGGGCATACTGACGTTGTGATGGGGCGAGCGGAAGGGTCTTTCAGTAACAAGACCTGCGCGCAGATTTCCCGACACTGAGTGTATCTTCGTGGTTTCAAGCGCCTCCTCAAAGGTCATATCGGGGAGTATCGACGGCAATCTTTTCGCCAGCATTGACTTTCCCGTACCGGGCGGGCCTATCATAAGGATGTTATGTCCGCCTGCGGCGGCAATTTCCATCGCCCTTTTCGCCCTGAGCTGACCGCACACGTCGGAAAAATCAGCCATATCCTCGTGATACGAGAGGTCGACCTTATCATAGCTTGGCTCGGTGGGAGTCATCAGCTCCTCGCCGCGAAAATGACATACGAGCTGACGAAGAGTTGACACGCCGTACACGGTTATTCCGGAAACCATTGAAGCCTCGCTAGCGTTATCCCGTGGGACGAAAACCTCGCGCATACCAAGGTCGCGGGCTGAAATAACCATCGGCAGAACACCGCTGACAGCTCTGACCTCACCGGAGAGCGACAGCTCTCCTATGATGCACTTGTCGGAGAAATCAAGCTCTCTTGGCACAATACCGTCGCACTGAAGAATTGAGAGAAGAATAGCAAGGTCAAAGACCGTGCCCTCCTTCTTGACGTCGGCGGGAGCAAGGTTAATAAGAATATCAAGCGCGGGAAAAACGAAGCCGCTGTTCTCACAGGCGGACTGCACTCTGCCCTTCGCCTCTTTAACCGCTGCGTCGGGAAGTCCGACGAGCTCAAATTTAGGTATTCTGTCCCAAGCACTGCACTCTACGGTAACCTGAAAGCCGTCTATGCCAAGGACACCGGAGCTGTATATTTTGGAAAGCATATTTTCTCCTTAGACTCGTTGATATATTCTATTATACAACCTTGTGTCCAATAAATCAACACTTTGTTGACAACAAGCCCAAATAAATGTTATAATACGTGTGAAAAGCTCGAAGGTGAGCAGGAGAATACGGGCGCGAAAAGGCGACACAGAGGAGATTTGCCGCAGAAGAAATGTAATCTATTATTTACATATACCGCGCAACAAATCGATAAAATCACACACATATCCCCACCTAAAAGGAGAAAATATGAGTTATACAGAGAGCGAAAGCATTTATACAAGAACGGCGATGATGCTCACCGACGAGGGTGTTGATAGGTTGAGAAACAGCAGAGTTGCCGTCATTGGTGTCGGCGGCGTTGGAGGCTATGCCGTTGAGGCCCTTGCCAGAGCGGGAGTTGGCAGTCTTCTTCTCGTTGATGCCGACAGAGTTAATATAACCAATATCAACCGACAGATAATAGCCACACAAAAAACGGTTGGCGCGTATAAAACCGAGGCGGCGAGGGAAAGAATAAGAGAAATTAACCCCGACTGTACTGTCGAGTGTATAAACGTTTTTTATTCCGAGAAAACCAAGGATGACGTAGACCTTTCGGGCTGTGACTTCATAATTGACGCTATCGACAGCGTCGGAGCGAAGGTTTTTCTCATCTCCGAGGCGAAAAGGCTCGAAGTGCCTGTCATATCCTCAATGGGCGCGGGAAACAAGCTCGACCCCACGCGCTTCAGAGTGTCCGACATCAGCCGCACCCACACCGACCCCTTGGCGAAGGCGGTCAGGACCCTACTTCGAAAAAGAGGTATAAATCACCTGCCCGTCGTGTTCTCCGACGAGGAGCCGAGAAAAAGGGAGGGAGAGAGAGTGCCCGGCAGTATTTCCTTCGTGCCATCTGTTGTCGGACTTATCCTTGCCGGTGAGGTCATCCTTCGCTTGTCGGGTATGAAGGAGTCCCAGAGCGAATAAGCCAACGTTTATAACCGCTATTATTTCACACGGGGTGTATATGCCCCGTGTTTTTTCTTCGGGGAACGTCAAGGAGATTGTGATGGAAGGCAGAAACAGAAAGGAAAAAAGGAAAGTGAGAATTCTATACTCTGCCGCCGCCTCCGCTTTCGTTTTCGCATTGATTTCGGTTATAGTCTCTGCCATTTCCGAGGGCGAGGGTGACGGGGTGAGACTGATAATTTTTCAGCTTGTTATGGGGCTGTTTTTTCTGAGACTTCCTACCTTTCTTGAAAAACAGGCAGGCCTATATATCCCGAGCGCGCTCGTCGTATCCTATACGCTTTTTATCTTTTCCGCTATTTTTCTCGGCGAGGTCGCATTGATGTATTACCGCTTCCCACCCTTCGACGATATACTGCACGGAGCGAGCGCGGTTCTGCTCTCGCTTTTCGCCTTCTCAATTCCCTCTCTGCTAACCCGCGAGTGCCGCCTGTCGCCATTCGCTCTTGGGCTTTTCGCCCTCAGCTTCACTCTGCTTATCGGTGTGTTGTGGGAGATATATGAATTTGCCTTTGACGGAATTCTCGGACTGAATATGCAGAAATTCGCCTATTCAGAGGAACTTGGAGAGAGGCTCGTCGCCCTTTCGGGCAGAGCGGCGCTTTCGGATACTATGACCGACCTGATTATCGACACGCTGGGAGCAACTATCGGCTCTGTGGCAGGGACTGTCATTATCAAAAGAAGCGGTGAAATTCCTAAAGGGCTACGCGTATACAGGCTCGACCGCCAAGCAGACGAAGGGCGCGCCTGAAATTAAAGTGACGCCACAACATATTATGCAATACTTGTCCTATATTTTGACTATAATATTGCATATATTGTTTTCTTCAAAAAAACCTCTTGCAAAATCCAGAGGTGTGTGTTATAATAACTCTCGCTTTGAGAGAAGTACGCACCCTTAGCTCAGCTGGTAGAGCAACTGACTCTTAATCAGTGGGTCCAGGGTTCGAGTCCCTGAGGGTGCACCAGAGAAATACTGCAGAAAGCTTTCTGCAGTATTTTTTTATCCATTGCGAAAGCAATGGTATATCATCAACCGTAGGTTGTATCACTTTCGCAATGATGATATCAACACTTCGTGCTGATGATATACCACAATAAATTGCGGATGATATTCAAGGCTTCCGCCTTGATTCCCGGGTCGTAATTCTATACAACAACCCAAGGAGGCGCATATATGCTCGGAAAAATCGTAACGGTAACGGTTGACAGACCCCTCGGCTCCTATCATCCCGATTATCCCGACCTGTATTATCCTGTGAACTACGGATATATTGAGGGCACTCTGTCGGCTGACGACGAGGAGATTGACGCGTACGTGCTCGGTATAGATACCCCCCGTGTCAGAGTTTCGTGGGCGCGTTGTCGCTATAATCCACAGGAAAAATGATATAGAGGACAAGCTCGTGGTAGCACCCGATAACACTCGCCTGACAGAAAAGGAAGTTATTGAAGGGACATTTTTCCAGGAAAAATATTTTGATATAGAAATAAAGCTTTAAAAATCCTTGCTCCGAAAAGCAAGGATTTTTTATAATGCGAAAAAGCGGGCACAGACACAGACAAAAAGAGAGTATTTTCTTTTTCATCTCCATTTATCCTTTTATTTATACTTGACAGCATCGGCTATCACACCCCAAGTACCCTGTGCGTATAGAGCGGCTGCTATGTGCATACCTTCTGCGAGACCTTTTCTCTATATTTTTTCACTTTCAAAAGCGAATTGTGGAGGTGAGGAATATTAACTCAAAATAAACTTTAAGTTGACTTTTTGTTACGCCTGTGTTAAAATGGCTTCGCAGATACTCTTGATTCAAAAAACACCGAAAGGCTGAAAGCTATGAAAATCAAGGTTAAAAGAAAATCCTACAGCGCCGTGATGCGCGACTTTAAGGAAAACAAGAAGCCGCACCGCAAGCCGATAAGACCCAATATGTTTTTCCGCATCCTGATGCGCCTTATATCAATACCCGATCTCTTAGCAACGCGCTTCAAGTGCGAGAGGGTGGGAATGGAGAGGCTTGAAAAAAAGGAGCCCGCATTCTTTCTGATGAATCACTCCAGCTTTATCGACCTTGAGATTGCCGCTACCCTGCTTTTCCCGCGTCCGTTCAATATCGTAGCGACAACCGACGGCTTCATCGGTAAGGATTGGCTTATGCACAAGATCGGCTGTATTCCCACGAGGAAGTTCGTGACGGATACCACGCTCGTGCGCGATATGCTCTACGCTAAAAAGACACTGGGTGATAATATCCTGATGTACCCTGAGGTTGGCTACAGCTTTGATGGCACTGCGACCACGCTGCCCGCCACTCTCGGAAAGTGCGCCAAGCTTATCGGTATGCCGCTCGTTTTCATCCGCACCTATGGAGCATATACAAGAGACCCCCTGTACAACAACCTTCAGAGAAGGAAGGTCAAGGTTTCTGCAAGAATGGAATACCTTTTCTCCGCCGAGGAGATTAAAAGCCTGCCCGACGAGGAAATCGGAAGGGCAATATACGAGCGCTTTGACTTTGATAACTTCGCCTGGCAGAGAGAAAACAAGGTCAGAGTCAGCGAGTCCTTCAGAGCGGATGGGCTCAACCGCGTGCTCTATAAGTGTCCTCACTGTCTTACCGAGGGCAAGATGAAGGGCGAAGGCATCACGCTTAGCTGTACAGAGTGCGGAGTAAGGTACACGCTTGACGAGTACGGCGCTCTCGTGTGCGAGAACGCGGAGGCTAAGTTTGACCACGTGCCCGATTGGTACCGCTGGGAAAGAAGCGAGGTAAGACGAGAGGTTGAGTCAGGACTGTACGGCGTAGACTTCCCCGCGAAAATTCTCGCAGCCCCCGGCACTAAGGAGCTGTATGACATAGGTCACGGCAGATTTACTCACACACCCGAGGGCTTCCGCCTTGTCACAGACGACGGCGAGCTGGATTATACACAGAAGTCAACCGCATCCTACTCGGTTAACGCCGACTTTAATTGGTACGAGCTCGGAGATATAATCTCGATAGGCGACGGCGAGTGTCTTTTCTACTGCTTCCCCGAACTCGAGGGGGATATAGTAGCCAAGATACGCCTTGCTCAAGAGGAGATATATAAGCTCGAGTGGGAGAAAAAGACAACCAAAGAAAACTGAAAAACCCAAGGCACCCGACAACGGGTGCCTCACTAATGTATAAATGTAGAAAAAGGCGTCAAAATAGAAAGAAAGGAGCGATAGAAAATGATAATAACCAAAGATAAGAGCTTTTATCGCTCGCTTTTGTTTTTAGCAATTCCGATAGCGCTGCAGAACCTTATAACCTTCGCTGTCGGTTTCGCAGACAACGTTATGCTCGGCGCGCTTGGTGACAGCGCGGTTTCGGGAGTATATATGGCAAATCAGGTGCAGACTCTGCTACAGTTTTTCTCAGGTGGCGTCGAGGCGGCGATACTCGTGCTCGCCGCGCAGTATTGGGGCAAGGGCAAGACCGAGCCCATCAAGCGAATTGCCGCGGCAGGAATAAGACTGTCGGTAAGCGTCGGGCTAATGCTAACCTTAGCTTGCATTTTCTTCCCGTCAACAGTGCTCAGATTCTTCTCCGACGAGGGCGCGATAATTGACACGGGTGTCATGTATCTCAGGATTTTAGCCTTTTCCTTCGTCCCCTTCTGCATCACGCAGTCCTTGATAGCGACGGCAAGAAGCACCGAGGCGGCAAGAATAGGCTTTGTCGTATCCCTCAGCTCCTTCCTTCTGAACGTAGGTTTAAATTACCTGTTGATTTTTGGCAAGCTTGGCTTCCCTCAGCTGGAAGTCAAGGGAGCGGCTATAGCCACTCTTATCTCGCGAATAGCCGAGTGCCTGATAATGATAATCTACACCCTGAAAAACAAGAAACTACCCCTCTATCCTCGGGAAATATTCCTCAGGGACAGAGAGCTCGTCAGGGATTTCTACAGATACGGTCTGCCCGTGCTGGGCGGTCATCTTGTCTGGGCGATCAATATAATGTGCGGCTCGTCCATTATGGGACACCAGACCGCGGGCGGTGTCGTTGCCGCCCTATCCATAGCCAACACCCTGCACAGCCTTGCCTACGTCTTAATGAACGGAATGTCGGGAGCTGTCGGCATCATCGTCGGAAAAACCATAGGAATGGGCAGAGAGGAAAAGGTGAAGGAATACTCAAGGACGACACAGCTTATCTTCATAGCTCTCGGACTTCTTACCTGCGGCGCTCTTTTCATGATAAAAGCACCTTTTATCTCACTCTATGGCGTTTCAGAGGAGGCGAAGGCTATCGCCTCGCAGCTTATAAGCGTGGTTGCCATAACCTTCGTCGGCACCTGTTATCAGTCCGCCTGTCTGACAGGACTCGTCAAAAGCGGCGGAGATATAAGCTTCGTTTTCAAGCTCGACCTCATCTTCGTATTTCTCGTCAATCTACCTCTAGGGCTTGTGGCAACGAGGCTCGGGCTTGCCCCCTGGCTTGTTTTCGGCGCGCTGAAGCTCGACCAGCTTATTAAATGCATCGTCGCGGCGATAAAGATTAACCGCTATAACTGGATTAAAAATCTGACGAGGCCGGACGCCCGACCCACAGGGGAAAATAACTAGATACCAACAGAGGATTTCGGTTAACCGAGGTCCTCTTTTTCATACCAAAAATCGCACGGGTCGGGCATTTTCGGGCACGGGAAGCGAGCAACCGTCTTTTTCACTCAACCCCGAAGCTTCAGGCATATATTCAGCGCGGCATATTGGACTCTCTGCCCGGGCATTATTTTATTTTCTCATACTACTATTAATAATCTCCTCATCGGGAATTGTAACCTCTTGGTTGACAGCAGAATAAATTTGTAGTATAATCGGTCTATCAAGATTGTATACAAGAATACAATTTAAGGAGGGCATAGGTATGATTATCAAGAACAAGCACTCAAATCTTCTCGAGCAGCATCAATATAAATATTCCCTGCAGGACGTCAAGGACCCGAATCTGTATAGAGAAATATATCCGTACACCGAGATACCCAAGGTAGCCTTTAACCACAGGCGCGTCCCTCTCGATATGCCCGAGGAAATATGGATAACAGACACCACCTTCCGCGACGGTCAGCAGTCGCGAGCTCCCTATACGGCAAATCAGATAGTGGATATATACAAGATGCTCCACCGCCTCGGCGGCGAGGGCGGCCTTATCCGTCAGTCAGAGTTTTTCGTCTACACCAAAAAGGACAAAGAGGCGGCAGAAAGGTGTATGGAGCTCGGGTACGAGTTCCCCGAGGTAACCACCTGGATAAGAGCCAGGGATGAGGACTTCAAGCTGGTGAAGGATCTTGGAATCAAGGAAACAGGCATTCTCGTGTCCTGCTCCGACTATCACATTTTCAAGAAGCTCGGCATGACAAGAGCGCAGGCTATGGACCACTATCTCGGGGTAGTTAAAAAGGCGTTTTCGGCGGGCATCAGACCCCGCTGTCACCTCGAGGATATAACCCGTGCCGATTTCTACGGCTTCGTGGTTCCCTTCGTCAACGCCCTGACAGAGCTCTCGCGCGAGGTGAATATCCCTGTCAAAATCAGAATGTGCGACACTATGGGATACGGCGTTTCATATCCCGGCGCCGCCCTGCCAAGAAGCGTACCCGGCATAGTGTACGGTCTGCATCACTACGCGGACGTCCCCTCCGAGATGCTCGAGTGGCACGGCCACAACGATTTCTATAAGGGGGTTGACAACGCTGTCAACGCCTGGCTGTACGGCGCATCGGGAGTCAACTGCTCGCTTCTCGGCATAGGCGAAAGAACTGGTAACGTTCCTCTTGAGGCTATGGTTATAGAGTACGCCTCGCTTCGCGGAGACTTTGGTGGAATGGATCCGAGAGTTATCACAGAGATAGCAGAATATTTCGAGCGCGAGATTGGATACGCCATACCGCCTATGACTCCCTTCGTCGGCGAAAACTTCAACGTCACACGCGCGGGAGTGCACGCGGATGGACTGATGAAGGACGCGGAGATATACAACATTTTCGACACCGAGGCTATCCTCAACAGACCCCCAGAGGTCGCCATTTCAAACACGTCGGGCCTGGCGGGAATCGCCTATTGGATTAACAAGCACTACAACCTACCCCACTTCAGAGAGGTGACGAAAAACGACGAGATTGTCATTCGGGTCAAGGAAGAAATTGATAAGCTGTACTCGGACGGCAGAACGACGCTGATGGGCGAGGATGAACTCATGGCTATAATTGAGAGCGTCGCGCCCGGAGCAGACGGCTACAGAGAGGAAGACGAAAATGATAATTGACAACAACGCGCTGTCCCTTGAGGAAAGAGTTTTCAGACAGCTGGAGGAGGAGATTCTCTCGGGTGAGCTAAGAAGCGGAGAGAGCCTGACAGAGATTTCTCTCTCGGCAAGGCTGGGAGTCAGCAGAACACCCGTCAGAGCCGCGCTTCACAGACTCAGCGAGGAGGGTCTTATCAAGACGACACCAAACAGAGGGGCTGTGGTGATTGGCGTTTCGGAAAGTGACCTTGAGGATACCTACAGAATCAGAATGAGGCTTGAGGGGCTCGCCTCTGCTATGGCTACCGAAAGACTAACAGAGGATGACCTGAAGGAGCTCACGGAGCAGGTTGAGCTGTCAGAATACTATATCTCGAAGTGCGATACGAAAAAGCTCGGCGAGCTTGACTCGAGCTTTCACAGAGTAATATATCGCGCCTCGGGAAACCGTATGCTAGGCAAGATACTCACCGAGCTGCACAGAAATATCAAGAGCTACAGAAGACGCTCGCTTGACGTGCCCGGCAGGCTCGAAAGCTCGGTGAAAGAACACAGACAGATACTTGAAGCGATGAAAAGAGGGGATAGCGCAGAGGCGGACAGACTCACCTCGCTTCATGTTCGTCGCGCGATGGAAAACCTGTTGGGCAAGGCAGAAGAATAATCCGCTTTTTTCTGCATAAGCCGCAGAAAAATCACCCCCTACAAGATAAGGAATGTAAACTATGGGTTACACGATAGCAGAAAAGATTATAGCCTCGCATCTGGTCGATGGACAGATGCTTCGAGGTAGCGAAATAGGAATAAGAATTGACCAAACTCTGACACAGGATGCCACGGGAACGGCGGCTTACCTCGAGCTTGAGGCTATGGAGATTGACAGAGTTAAGACCGAGCTGTCGGTCGCATATATCGACCACAACACTCTGCAGACAGGCTTTGAGAACGCGGACGACCACAGGTACATACAGACGGTAGCAAAAAAACACGGCATCAGGTTTTCCCGCCCCGGAAACGGCATCTGTCACCAGGTGCATCTTGAGAGATTCGGCATACCGGGAAAGACGCTTATAGGCTCTGACAGCCACACTCCCACGGCGGGAGGTGTCGGTATGCTCGGTATTGGCGCGGGCGGCCTTGACGTCGCTGTGGCTATGGGCGGCGGCGCCTACTATATAACGATGCCAAAAATGATAAGAATTAATCTTTCGGGCTCGCTCTCTCCATTCGTTGCTGCCAAGGACGTCATTCTCGCCGTCTTGAAAATGCTCGGCGTCAAGGGCGGCGTCGGTGCTATAATCGAATATGGGGGCGAGGGCGTGCTTTCACTGTCCGTCCCCGAAAGAGCAACCATAACCAACATGGGAGCGGAGCTTGGCGCGACGAGCTCGATATTCCCCTCAGACGAAGTAACTAAGAGATTTCTCTGCGCCGAAGGCAGAGAGGGTGACTACACTCCGATATACGCCGACTGTGACGCGGTCTATGACGAGGTGTACGAGCTTAATCTTAGCGAACTTGAGCCTCTCTGCGCCTGCCCACACAGCCCGGACAACGTGAGGACCGTCGGAGAGCTGTCGGGAATGAAGATAGATCAGGTGTGTATCGGCTCCTGCACCAACTCTTCTCTAAAGGACCTGCTCACAGTAGCGGCGATCCTCAAAGGGCGGTCGGTGCATCCGGATGTTTCTCTTTCAATCTCACCCGGCTCAAAGCAGGTTTATACCATGCTAGCTGAGTGCGGAGCGCTCGCAGACCTCATTTCGTCGGGCGCGAGAATACTCGAATGCGCCTGCGGTCCCTGTATCGGAATGGGCTTTTCGCCAAAATCACATGGCATCAGCCTGCGCACATTCAACCGAAATTTCGAAGGAAGATGTGGCACCAAGGATGCAGGTGTGTATCTCGTCTCTCCCGAGGTGGCGGCGGCTTCTGCAATCTTCGGAGCTATGACAGACCCAAGAATTCTCGGAGATTCTCCGAGTGTAAGCCTGCCTGAACGCTTCAAAATAAATGACAACATGATTGACCCACCCGCGACGGTGGAGGAGGCAGGCGACGTGCTGGTTGAGCGCGGTCCGAATATCAAGCCGATTCCAAGAGGAAAAGCGCCCGAGGAAAATCTATCGACAAGGCTCATATTGAAGGTTGGCGACAACATAACAACCGACCATATAATGCCAGCCGGAGCGAAAATACTCCCCTACCGATCAAACGTACCGAAGCTCTCGGAGTTCTGCTTCACCGTATGCGACCCCGAGTTTCCGAAAAGAGCAAAGGAATTAGGCGGAGGAATTATACTGGGTGGCTCAAACTACGGACAAGGCTCCTCGCGCGAGCACGCGGCTCTTGTTCCCCTGTATCTTGGAGTGAGGGCGGTTATCGCCAAGAGCTTCGCCAGAATACACGCAGCGAATCTTATCAACTTCGGCATAGTTCCCCTGACGCTCGAGGACGAGAGCGACTATGACCTGCTTTCCGAGGGAGAGAAAATAACAATAGATAACTTCAGGTGCGGTATTGAACAATCCGACACCCTCGTGATGAAGACCGAGGACGGAAAGGAGCTTAAGCTCAGACTCGCACTATCAAAAAGGCAGAGAGAAATACTCCTCTCCGGAGGACTACTTGAGCACACGAGAATAAAACAGGGAGTGAAGTGAATAATGTCAACAACAATTTACAAAGATACTTTAGAAAGAGCGTGCAAGAAATTCAGGGCAATTCTTGAAGAACAGCTCACCCGTGTCGAGAATATGAAGGCGCAGGGGGATTTCATTGACTACAATTCCCTGCCCGAGCTTCGCATAGGAGTGTGCGGCGGCGACGGCATCGGACCCGTCATCACACGTGAGGCGAGTCGGGTTCTTGAGTATATGCTAAAGGACGAGGTCAGGGCAGGAAAAGCACGATTCATAGAGATAGAAGGACTGACCATAGAAAACAGAATCGCCCGTGGTAAGGCAATTCCCGATGACGTGCTAAAAGAGCTCCTCTCCTGTCACGTTATCCTGAAGGGCCCTACCACCACGCCCCAGAAGGGCGACGGTATGCCGAATATCGAGTCGGCTAACGTAGCTATGCGAAGGGAGCTTGACCTTTTCGCCAATATAAGACCTGTCAAGGTGCCGAGTGAGGGAATTAACTGGACCATCTTCCGCGAGAATACCGAGGGCGGCTATGCCGTAGGCTCTAAGGGCTTCAACGTCACGGAGGACCTGTCGATAGACTTCACTATAACCACCAAGCAGGGCTCGGAGAGAATAGCGCGCCTGGCGTATGAGTACGCGAGAAAGAACAACCTTGATAGAGTTTCACTCGTCACCAAGGCTAACGTTATCAAAACCACCGACGGCAACTTTCTCGAGGACTGTCACAGAGTGGCGGACGAATACCCCGAGATAACGACGGACGAGTGGTACGCTGATATAATGACAGCCAAGCTTATTGACAGAAAGCGACGCGCAGATTTCAAGGTGCTTCTCCTTCCCAACCTCTACGGCGATATAATATCCGACGAAGCGGCGGAGTTTCAGGGTGGCGTTGGCACGGCAGGCTGCGCCAATATAGGAAAAAGGTACGCTATGTTCGAGGCTATCCACGGCTCTGCGCCAAGAATGGTTAAGGAAGGCAGAGCGGAATATGCCGACCCGTCCTCGATGCTCCGCGCGTGTGTTATGCTCCTGTCGCACATCGGTATGCAGGATAAGGCAGACAAGCTCGAGCGAGCGCTGGATATATGCACCTTCGAGGAGAAAAGAATATCCGTAACGGGCAGACCGGGCGGAGCAACCTCCAATGAGCTTGGCGACTACGTTATGGAAACACTCGCTACGCTCTAAAAAAAAGTCCAAGCTTCCTTGGACTTTTTTCAGAAATATGATTAGTTTATCCCCAACGCTGTAACACTATACGGTGACCTGCTCTTTCAGAAGGCGTGAAGCCCGGCGCCGTTATAGGTTAGCCTTGAAGAAATTTATCGCGTTCTGTCCCGCTATCTTTTCCACCACGGACGCGGAATAGCGACCAAGCAGGAGCTCAACAACTCTGTCGTGGATACTGCTTCTCTCGTCAAGCCCTTCGGGATATGCTCCGTCTGTGCCGTCAATATCAAAGCCGAAGGCGAGCGAGTCCTCTCCGAGCTTATCAAGAGCGTAGTCGACCTGGCGGATTATATCCTCCCCGGTTGCCCTGCAGCTCTCACTGAGAAATCCGGGATACAGGTTAAGACCTATAACCCCGCCGCGAGCGGTTATCCTTTTGGCAAGGTCGAGCGTGAGGTTTCTCGGCGAGGGGCATACCTCGCGGAAGTTAGAATGGGTTGCTACGACGGGGTACGCCGTATTTTCAAGTAGCTCGTAGGTCGAGCGGTCAGAAAGGTGCGAAACGTCGAGGATAATTCCCATCTCCGAGCATCTTCTCACCATAGCAATTCCCTCATCGGTGAGTCCCGTGTCACAAGGATCCCAGGCGGATGCGGCAAGCTCGTTGGAATCCCAGGCAAGACCAAGCACCCTCAGTCCCGCGCGATAAAGCACTCCGAGCTCCTCAGAGTCGGCAAAAAGACCGCCGCCTCCCTCGATAGAAAAAAGGGTTGCCCTGCGCTCCATCTCCACAGCGAAGCTCAGGTCGTGACATCCCTCGATGGAAACGAGCTTCAGCCTTTCTCTCTCCGCGATATAGACGTCGAGATAGTGCATCAGCCTTCTTCGACGCGCCTCGGGAGTCATATCCGCCCTCGGAACAAAGGCGGCGACAAACTGAAGCTGCGCGTACTCGCGGGAAAAGTTATATTGATTTATCAATCCGCGCTCAGCACTAACGGTTCCGATGCTGTCGCAGTGCATATCTACAATATACATAAGCATCTCCTACAGTATGATAATAATATTTTATACTAAAAGTGGGTCTTTGTCAATCTCAATCTTGACAAGACTGCGCCGATATGCTATTATACGATAAACCAAAGCTATTAAATGACACCCGTGTCAAATTTCAGGAGGAAATATGAATATCAAAATATTAAAGCTGCTTGAAAACAACGCAAGAATGTCACCCGAAAGCATAGCCACAGCTCTCGGTATGGAGCTCTGTGAGGTAGTGAGTGAAATATCCGAGATGGAGAGGGTCGGAGTTATCCGCGGATACAAGGGCGTTATCGACTGGGAGAAGGTTGACGGCGCGGCGGTCAGCGCGATTATCGAGTTGAAGGTTGTGCCCAAGGCACAGCTCGGCTTCGAGGAGGTGGCAGAGATGATTTCGCACTATCCCGAGGTTGAGTCGGTTTCTCTGATGTCGGGCGCCTGCGACCTTATCGTCACCGTCAAGGGCACAACCTTCCGTGACGTGTCCGCCTTCGTAGCTAAGGAGCTGGCGGTTATAGACGGAGTAACCTCTACCGCAACGCAGTTTATCATGCGCAGATATAAGGAATTCGGCGTGGAGCTGACCTCAACCGAGGACGACGGAAGGGGCAAGATTTCACTATGATTGAGTATGGCAAGGTTCTGTCGGACGCCGTACAGGACATCAAGCCATCGGGCATCAGGCGTTTTTTTGACATATCGGCATCTATGGATGACGTTATTTCCCTGGGTGTTGGCGAGCCCGATTTCCGCACGCCCTGGCAGGTTCGCTCTGCGGGCATTCGTTCGCTTGAGCGAGCAAATACAAGATACACCTCAAATCTCGGCCTTGAGGCCCTGCGACGCGAAATCTCGGCGTACGTTAAAAGAAAATACAACGCTGAGTACGAGCCTCTCTCCGAGGTGCTCGTTACCGTCGGCGGAAGCGAGGCTATCGACGTCGCTATAAGAGCGATAACCAATCCGGGCGACGAGATAATTATTCCCGAGCCCTCCTACGTCTGCTACGAGCCTATGACAAGACTCGCGAGCGGCGTGCCCGTTATAATTAACACGCGGTCGGAAAACGATTTCAAGCTTACCGCTGAGGAGCTACGGGCGGCAATAACCGAAAAAACCAAGGCTCTGATACTCCCCTACCCCACCAACCCCACGGGAGCTATAATGGAAAGAGAGGACCTTGAGAAAATCGCAGAGGTGCTCCGCGATACCAATATAATAGTTATCTCGGATGAGATATACGCCGAGCTTACCTTCGGCGAGAACAGACACGTGTCCGTAGCCTCAATCCCCGGTATGTGGGAGAGAACCATTCTTATAAACGGATTTTCAAAGGCGTTTTCAATGACGGGCTGGCGACTCGGCTACGCCTGCGGTCCAAAGCCACTTCTGACACAGCTGATGAAAATACACCAATACGCCATAATGTGCGCGCCAACCACCTCGCAGTATGCGGCGATAGAGGCACTTCGCTCCTGCGACAGAGTCGTATCAGATATGCGCGAGGAGTATAACGCTCGCAGGAGGCTGATGGTCGACGGCTTCAGGAAAATTGGGTTGGAATGTCGCGAGCCCAAGGGCGCCTTCTACGCCTTCCCATCTATTAAATCAACCGGACTTTCCTCGGAGGAGTTCTGCGAAAGACTACTGTACAGAAAGAAGGTTGCCGTTGTTCCGGGAAATGCATTTGGCGAGTCGGGCGAGGGACACATAAGGGCGTCCTACTGCTACTCGATAATGCATATCGAGGAGGCTCTTCGGAGAATAGGGGAATTTTTAGAGGAGCTGATGGCCGAGAAAAACAGTCCAAAAACGAAATAGTGTAAATTATAGTTTATATTTTGACAAGAAAACTATAAAAAAGGAGAGGAACAAGCTTCCTCTCCTTTCACTTTTCGCCCTGCGTGTCGGCGAGGCGACACGCGGGGCTTCGCGGATATATCCAATCAGTCGATAGTCATATCCATCTTGAATCTCATTATTTTTCTCAAGGTGTTCTTCGGGAAGTCCTCCTCGCGCACCTTGACAACGACTATCTTCTTATAGGGAACTGCGCGAAGGTTATACTCGTCGACGTGCTGCTGAAGATACGCCTTGATGTCGGTAACGCCTCTCTTGGCGAGAAGGTCCGTGTCGCAGAAGAACTCTGCAACTATGGCGTTGTACTGGTCGCCTCTTCTTGACTTACCCTCATATACAACTATATCAAGCACTCCGGGAACCGCGGTAAACTCACTCTCTATTTCCTCGGGATAAACGTTCTTTCCGTTGGAGAGAATGATGAGGTTCTTCTTTCTGCCCGTTATGGTGATAGCTCCGTTCTTATCAATTCTGCCGTAGTCACCCGTACGGAAGAAGCCGTCCTCTGTCATAGCGTCGGCGGTAGCCTCCTCGTCCTTGAAGTAGCCAAGCATAACGTTGGGGCCCTTGACGCAGATTTCGCCTTCCTCGTTCTCGTCATCCTCGTCCCTCTGGATGCGGACTACATCTCCGTCGATGGGGAAGCCTACCGAGCCCTTAACTCTGCGGTAGCTGTGGTTGACCGAGATGAGCGGCGAGCATTCGGTAATTCCGTAGCCGTTAAGAACGGTGATGCCGATGCCGTCAAAGAAATCTATGATATCCTGGTTGATAGCCGCGCCGCCGCAGACGAGGGTATGAAGCTCGCCGCCGAATGCCTCGAGCACCTGGCCGAACAGCTTCTTTCTCAGGTCGATGCCGATCTTTCTCAGAGCGTTGGATATCTTGATCATTCTCCTGACAAGCTTTTCCTTACCCTTTTCCTTGAGCGAGGACTGTATCTTTCTGTAGAAGGTCTCGACGTACAGAGGCACGAGAACTATGTGTCCGGGCTTCTGCTCCTTTAGCTCAGGCAGAACGTAGCGGATTCCCGAGGAAATATATACCTCGATACCGACGCTGTTCTGTCCGTAGATGGAAACGGACGAGCCGTAGGTGTGGTGAGGAGGAAGCAGACCTATGGACTTGGTCGAGAAGTCGATATAGCTGACGACGTCAGCAAGGTCCCAGACGATACCGCGCTGGCAGAGCATAACGCCCTTGCCCTTGCCCGTGGTGCCCGAGGTGAATACCAGGAGCGCCATAGCTTTCGGGTCAATCTCGGTAGCGTAGTAGGGGGCGCTGTCAGCCTTAAACTGCTCGGTACCCTCTGCAAGAAGCTCATTTATAGAGTCCTCTGTGATAAGAAGCTCAACTCCGAGCGCATCAGCAACCGCACGTCCCTTCTCCTCTATATCCTTGTCGCAGATAACGAGCTCTGTGTCAGCGCGCTGTGCGGTAGCGGTGAGGTCCTCAGCGTTCCAATCCCTGTCAAGAGGGATAAGCACGGATGCGGTACACATAGAAGCGTAGTAGCAGAGAACCCAGTTATAAGAATACTTACCTATAAGGGTAATGTGCTTTCCCGCATAGCCGTGAGAGATGAAAGCGGTGGAAAGACCGCGTACGTCATCTCTGAGCTCGGGGTATGTCTTTCTGTGAATCTCTCCTCTCGGAGTCAGGCGGTAGGAATACGCATATCTGTCAGCCCATCTGACACCTATATCCTCTACCATATGTCTGATGTCGGTGTAGTCTACTCTTTCGCGAATTTTCTTTTCAGCCTTCATAATTATCTCCTTCAGGCATCCTCGGCATCGGAATCCTTGTCCGAGGCTGCAAGCTTAATAAAGTTCTTGTGTATTTTTTCCAGTGTGTTATAAAAGGAAATCAGCTCACTCTCAGATATACCCTCGTCGGCGGCGCTCTGAACCCTCGTCACCTCCGAGATTATATTCATCGCCAGCTCTCTGCCGCTCTCGGTAAGATAGTGGCGCGCGTTGTAGCTCCTCTTGTTTCCTTCCTTGCCCTTGGTTTCGATATAGCCGTCGCGCTTTAGCGCGGCAATCTCGCGGGAAACGAGCGATTTGTCAATCATACTGACCGTCGCAATCTCCTGCGCCGTCAGCCCCTCGGGATATTCAAGCAGCTTGTATATCCAGAAAATGTGCACGCCCTTGACTCCGAGCCTTGGAGCGACGTCAACCTTGAGCTTATTTATCGCCTTGTGTATTCCGTCGATATATAGGGTGAATTTTTCGTATCTTATGCTCTCCACGGTCTGTGGTATCATCTCCCTTTCCGATAAAATGTTTACCTGTCAACTTTTTGCTACCTGTGATTATACCACAAATTACCGCTGTTGTCAACAATATTTGTATTTTTTATTCCGCTATGTCTGTATGAGCGCATCAACCGCCGCTACGGTATTAATATTGACACTCCTCACATCTTATAAGCGCCTCACAGCCAAAAAAGGAAAGGCGCTCCCTTTTCGGAGAGCGCCTTGAAATAACACTTAATCAAAGATTGATAGTCTTGGATATGCCGTAGAGTCTGGCAATGCTTGCCTGCTTCGCCCTGATTTCCGAGCGCATCTTCGCAATCTCCTTCTCGCTGAAGCGGTCGAGGTCGCCTTCCTTCAGCTTACCCTTGTACATTCTGTCAAGAATGAGCGCGTAGTTAATATCAACGGCAACAATCTTGCCCTTTCTCTCGCACATAACGAGGTTGGAGTTGCCCTTGAGAAGCTCCTCAACCGCTATCGCGCCAATGGCGCTGGCGAGAATTCTGTCCTTCAGAGTGGGGCTTCCGCCACGGACGATGTGAGCGAATCTCGCGAACTTGGACTCAACTCCGGTTTCCGACTGTATCGTCTTAGCCAGCGCAGGTCCTACGTCACTGCCTACGCCCTCGGATACGATAACTATAAAGTTACGCTTGCCAAGCTCTCTTGCCGACTTAATTCTTCTGCAGATGTCAGAGACGTCGTAGGGCAGCTCGGGAATAATCACCGCGGTAGCTCCCGAGGCAATGGCAGTGTGGAGTGCGATGTCACCCGCGCCTCTGCCCATAACCTCAACGACGTTACAGCGAGCGTGCGACTCGCAGGTGTCACGAAGCTTATCAACAAGCTCGATAACGGTATTCATCGCAGTGTCAAAGCCAATAGTGTTGTCGGTGGAGGCAATATCGTTGTCTATGGTGCCGGGAAGACCTATGCAGGGCACGCCGTTCGCAGTGAGCTCGGTCGCTCCGCGGAAGGTGCCGTCGCCGCCAATGGCGATAATTCCGTCGATGCCGAAATCGCGACAGGTCTGAACAGCCTTCGCCATACCCTCGGGAGTCTGGAACTCGGGGCAGCGGTCGGAATAAAGGAAGGTTCCGCCCTTGTTGATAATGTTGGAAACGTCGCGATAATCGAGCTTCTTCAAATCGCCGTCGATAAGTCCCGAATATCCTCTGTATATACCCATAACCTCAACGCCGTATGCAAGCGCGGTACGAACCACGGCTCTTATCGCCGCATTCATTCCGGGTGCGTCGCCGCCCGAGGTCAAAACGCCTATTCTCTTAAAATTTTTCATACAAAAACCTCACAAAAACGGGAGCGGTTGACCGTTCCCTTCTATTTCCTTCCTATTATACACCATTATTTGATATTTTTCAATGGATAAATTCAAATTATTTTCTAATTTATATGTTGCGGCCCTTTGTATAACTTATACATACTACGCGACCACGCGCGGACATATTTCTAAAGAAAAACTCGCGCGGCTGATTGACAAATTACAATCGTTGTGCTATAATACCACTAAAATGGAGAAAAAGCTGCTTTCAAATCTCGGATAAAGAGGAGGACGACGAAAATGTATATTGCTATCATCGCTGAAAACAACAAAAAAGAGTTGATGGCGCAGTTCTGCATCGCTTACTGCGGCATACTCAGCCGTCATAACCTGTGCGCTACTCACGTCACCGGAAAATATATCTCGGATGCTACCGGTCTTGAGATTGAAACCGTGCTCGCGGGCAGCTCTGGCGGTACAGAACAGATTGCCTCTATGGTTTCATATAACGAGATTGACCTTGTATTCTATTTCAGAAACACCGACAGCGCAGAGGTTCCCTCTGAGGCAGAGGTAAATCTGCTTCGCCTGTGCGACGTATACAACATTCCCGTGGCGACCAACATCGCGACCGCGGAGGTTCTCGTTACCGCGCTTGATAGCGGAAGCCTTAACTGGCGCGAGTTCATCAACCCGAGAAGCGAATATAATATGAAAAAGAGGAAGGTATAAGGGAAGCTCTGCCCTCTTGCCTTCAGGATGGCTGTCGAAATCTGACAGCCATTTTTAATAAAGGAAGGACTATGAAAGCTATAAAAGAAGTCGAAATCGGGCTACACTCGGTTATAGACAATCTTGAAGACGGACTTCCCACAGGGGAGCCGGAAATAAATATCACCGCTCACCGCGGATTTATGATATGCGAGGACACCGCGCTGTCGATTTCCTTCGCTGACAGGGGCGAGGGTGGCGAGGTCAAGTGTACCATTCGCATAGATAAGAACGGAGTATCCCTCTCGCGCAGGGGCGCTATAACATCCGACCTTCTGTTTTCGGAGGGTGAGGAGTGCCGCACGAGGTATGCTGTCGGCCCATACACCTTTGATATGATCACCCTGACCAAGCGCGTCAGAGGGAGAATCGACCTTGACGGCGGAGAGATGACGCTATTGTACGTTATGAGCGTTGGCGGACAGGACAAAAATTGCAGAATGAGGATAACCGTCACTCCCGTGAAGGACGGCTTATAATATGGAACTGAACGAATTTAAAGCGAGATTAAAGGCGGGAAGCCTCGGCGGCTGCTATATGCTGTGCGGCGAGGAGGATTACTTAAAGAAGCATTACCTCGCGCAGATAAGGCGTACCGTCATCACCGACGATGCCTTCGCTACCTTCAATCACTCGGTCTACGACGGAGCGGAAATCAATTTCGCCGCGCTTCGCGACGACATAACCTCGCCGCCAATGATGAGCGAGGGAAAGCTTATCGAATGGCGCTATCCCGTTTTTGAAAAAATGAAGGAGTCCGACCTTCTCCTGCTCGAGAAAACTCTCGATATTCTCGACGCTCACTCCGAGGTGACGCTGGTCTTTCTCGTAGCCGAGGGAGCGGTTGAGCTCGGCACGGCGAAAAGAGAGAGCAGATTCGAGCGCAGATTCAAGGAGCGCATCGGTATTCTGAATTTTCCGACCTCGACCGACGCGGCACTGCTCACCTGGCTGAAAAAGCACTTTGACTCCGAGGGCATCTTTACAAGCAAGGAGGCGCTCGGCGCGCTGCTTTTCCGCTCGGGACACTCTATGTCGGTGCTGAGCGAGGAGGTTAGCAAGCTGTGTATGTACGCGAAGGCGAGAGGGCTTTCCTCAATAGGCATCAAGGATATAGAGGCGGTTGCCTCGTCGACTCCCGAATGTGACACCTACGCACTGTCAAACGCGATACTCTCACGGGATAAGCGTCTTGCCCTGGCGGCTCTTGACGAGATGAAGTCAAGAAGAATAGACCCGACCGTTATTATAGGTATGATGGCAAGGGTATACTCCGAGCTGGTGGATGTTATTATGATGCTCGCCGACGGAATGGGAGCGCAGGATATCTCAGCGGCGACGAAAATGAACGCGTATAAATTAAAGCACTATATATCGGCTGCGCCGAAATTCACACCCGAGAGGGCGGCTAACGTCCTGAGAGAGCTCGGAAGAGTTGACACGGGGGCGAAGTTCGGGGGAGTAAGCGGATATACTGCTATTGAAATATTCATCACTAAATGCGTATAGAAAGAGGAATTATGAAAAAGAGCTTTATCAAGATTGTAGCGGTATTTCTTCTGCTGGTGCTGACGGTGGCTCCGCTCACCTCCTGCAAGAAGGATATATACTACGTCAGACTCGAAATCAAGGATTTGGGATTCATTGTCCTTGAGCTTGACAGAGTCAGCGCGCCAAAGACGGTTGACAACTTCGTCTCGCTTGTCAAGCGCGGCTTCTACGACGGCTTGACCTTTCACAGAGTTATAGAAGGATTTATGATTCAGGGCGGCGACCCCGAGGCTAACGGCACGGGCGGCTCGGGCAAGGATATCGTGGGTGAATTTTTCGCCAACGGCTACGCCAACCCTATCTCGCACAAGCGCGGCGTTATCTCAATGGCGAGAAGCAACGACCCCAACTCCGCATCCTCACAGTTTTTTATCGTTACCGACGACAGCGCGGCGCGTGCGCTTGACGGCTTGTACGCGGGATTTGGCTACGTCGTGGAGGGTATGCAGGTGGTTGACAGAATCACGAGCCTGACAGCTCCCCTTGCCACAGACGGAAACGGCGGAGGAATCCCCTACGAAAAGCAGGCTGTTATAGTCAAGGCAGAGGTTTTAAGAAACTACGAGAAATAATACACCAAGCAACCAACGAGCAGAAAAAGGAGAAAATATGGCAACCTACTTCAACGAACCCTCACACACCTTCAGCGAGTACCTTCTCATTCCCGGCTACACCGACGAAAGATGTATTCCCCAGAACGTTTCGCTCCGCACCCCCCTCGTTAAATTCAAAAAGGGCGAGGAGGATTGTCCGATAACGATGAACATCCCGCTTACCTCTGCTATAATGCAGTCGGTATCAAACGATACTATGGCGATAGCTCTGGCTAAGGAGGGCGGAATATCCTTCATCTATGGCTCGCAGTCCATCGAGGACGAGGCGGCTATGGTTGCAAGGGTTAAGTCGTACAAGGCGGGCTTCGTTGAGAGCGACTCCAACCTCACCCCCGACAGCACCCTCGCTGACGTGCTCGGGCTCTACGAGAAAAACGGACACTCCACCATGGCTGTCACCGACGACGGCACGGCGCACGGCAGACTGCTAGGTATAGTTACAAGCAGGGATTACAGAGTCAGCCGTATGTCGCTTGACGAGAGGGTTTCGGACTTCATGACCCCCATTGAAAAGCTCATTACCGCGCCCGACACCACCACCCTTAAGGTTGCCAACGATATAATCTGGGAGCATAAGCTCAACTCGCTTCCGCTTATCAATTCCGAGGGCAGGCTTAAATACTTCGTTTTCCGCAAGGACTACTCTCAGCACAAGGAAAATCCCCAGGAGCTTCTCGATAAGGAAAAACGCTACGTGGTAGGCGCCGGCATCAATACCCGTGACTATGAGAAAAGAGTTCCCGCGCTTATCGAGGCGGGAGCGGACGTGCTCTGCATCGACTCCTCGGAGGGCTACACTATATGGCAGAAGCGTACAATCGACTTCATCCGCGAAAAATACGGCGACACGGTCAAGGTCGGCGCGGGCAACGTGGTTGACAGAGAGGGCTTCCTGTTTCTTGCCGAGGCGGGCGCCGACTTCGTTAAAATAGGCATCGGCGGCGGCTCAATCTGCATCACCAGAGAGCAGAAGGGCATCGGCAGAGGTCAGGCGAGCGCTGTTATCGAGGTAGCGGCGGCGCGCGACGAATATTTTGAAAAAACGGGCGTGTATATTCCAATCTGCTCCGACGGCGGAATAGTACACGATTATCATATGACTCTGGCTCTGGCGATGGGCGCGGATTTTCTGATGCTCGGCAGATATTTCGCCAGATTCGACGAGTCGCCCACACCCAAGATTATGGTTAACGGCCAGTACGTCAAGGAATATTGGGGCGAGGGCTCCAACAGAGCGAAGAATTGGCAGAGATACGATCTCGGCGGCAAGACGGGGCTCTCCTTCGAGGAGGGAGTTGACTCCTACGTCACCTACGCAGGACCTCTGCACGACAACGTTGAAAAGTCGCTCTACAAGGTCAAATCCACTATGTGCAACTGCGGCGCGATAACCATTCCCGAATTGCAAGAAAAGGCTAAGATGACGCTCGTTTCCGCGACCTCGATAGTCGAGGGCGGCTACCACGACGTTATGCTGAGAAGCACGGCAGGAGTTAAATAATCCATACCGAAAAGAGCATCGGTCGAGGTCGGGCAATGGCTCGACCTCGGCTTTTAGCGACAAGAAAGGACTACAGATGAGTAAGCTATTCATTCCCGAGGGGTATCGCTCCTCGATGGATTTATACAGAACGCAGAAGGCTATTTCATTTATAAAGGAGCATTTTCAGGCGGCGCTGTCCGAGAAAATGAATCTGCGCCGTGTTTCCGCTCCGCTTTTCGTCACCGAGGAGTCGGGACTAAACGATAACCTTAACGGCACCGAGCGCCCCGTCAGCTTCGACATCCCCGACGTCAGAAAATCAGGACAGGTGGTTCACTCCCTGGCGAAATGGAAGCGACTCGCCCTCAAGGAATATAACTTCTACGTAGGAAACGGTCTTTATACCGATATGAACGCTATACGACGCGACGAGGAGCTTGATAACACGCACTCTATCTACGTCGACCAGTGGGACTGGGAGAGGGTTATAACAAGAGAGGAGCGCACGCTCGACTACCTTATAAAAACCGCCGCGACCATTGTAGAGGCGATATGCGACACCTCCGAGCTTCTCCGCAAGAGCTTTCCCGAGGCGAAGGTCAGTCTGACAAGAGAAATGTACGCTATAACCTCGGAGGAGCTTCTCCAAAGATACCCAAACCTCACCGCCAAGGAAAGAGAGGACGCCATAACCAAGGAATACGGCACCGTACTCATAATGCAGATTGGCGCCCCGCTGTCAAACGGAGAGCCGCACGACGGCAGAGCCCCCGACTACGACGACTGGGAACTCAACGGTGATATTATGTTCTGGGACGATGTACTCGGCAAGGCGCTTGAAATATCCTCAATGGGCATAAGGGTCGACGAGGAGTCGATGAAAAGACAGCTTGAGATAAGGGGCTGTATGGAACGAGCAAGCCTTCCCTTCCACTCGGCTCTCCTCAGAGGAGATCTGCCCCTGACTATCGGCGGAGGTATCGGTCAGTCGCGCCTGTGTATGCTGATGATGGGCTGCGCTCATATTGGCGAGGTGCAGTCGAGCATCTGGGACGAGGATACCCTCGCAGGCTGTCAGAGAGCGGGCATAAGACTGCTGTAAAAAACCGAGAGTTCACCCAAAAATCCAACAATTTCTCATATTTAATAATAATTGAGAATTTTTAGCTAAAAATAGTTGACAAGACAGCCTATCCTGTGTTATTATCTACTGGACTCGCTGTATAAGCGATGAAAAAATAAGCAAAATAATAAATAATAAAAGGAGTATTTCAGGCATGAAAAAGATTCTTTCTCTCGTTCTTCTTTTCGCTCTTGTAGCGCTTATGCTCGTTGGCTGCGGAAACAAGAACAACAACGACGATCCTACTCCCGAGGCTAAGACCTACACTCTCTCCGTAGTAGTAGATGAGGGTCTCAAGACTGTTAGCAGAGGCGGCGCTTCCGCCCTCGCTCTCGCTCTCGTATATGATGCAGACGGCAAGATCGTTGCAGCTCGCTTTGACGAGGTTCAGCCCAAGTTTGCTCTTAACGCAGACGGCACCGACGTCGTAGCAACCGCAAGATTTGATACCAAGCGCGAGCTTGGCGCGGCTTATGGTATGGTTGCATACGGAGGCGCTATCGCAGAGTGGGATAAGCAGGCAGAGGCTTTCGAGGCATTCCTCGTTGGCAAGACCGCGGCAGAGGTTGCGGCATTTGACGTTTCCGAGGAGAACGTTAAGGGCGGTAAGCTTGTAGCAGGCTGCACTATGTTCCAGTCTGTTCCCGCATTCCAGGCTCTTGTAGCTAAGGCATTCGCTTATGAGCGTAACGTAACCTTCACCACCACCGAGACCATCACACTCGGTCTTGCAATTGACGCGGCAGTTTCCGGCTCTGTTGCAAAGGGCGGTAGCATCGCTATAGACGTTGCTGCAGTTGCAGTAGCAGGCGGCAAGGTTGTTGCTTCTATGCTCGACTCCGGCGAGGGCAAGTACACTCTCACTATCGGTGAGAAGAACGGCGCTCCCACACTTGATGTTGCTCTTTCTGAGTACAAGGGCACCAAGAACGAGCAGGGCGACGCATACGACGCTTGGCAGCCTATGCCAGCAGGCAGATGGTACGCACAGGCTCAGGCTTATGCTAACTCCACCGTTGGCAAGACCGTAGCAGAGCTTAACGACATCGCTACCGAGGGTGTTGCAGGCTGCACCATCTACGCAGGCGGCTACAAGGCAGCTCTCGTTCGCGCGGCAGGCAACGCAAGATAATTTTTCGATAGGTCATATTCGAATAAAGCATTAAAGGGACTTGAAAAGGTCCCTTTTTTGTAGTAAAATGTTCTTATACACGCTAAGCGGCGCTATAAAAACGAACAGAGAAAAGAAAGAATGAAAAAAACAATCTCAAGAATAATCCTTTCGGCTCTTATCCTGTGCCTGACACTCTCGCTGTTCTCCTGCGGGGCAGGCAAGGGAGAGCAGACCAAAGGTCGCACCATATCCTACACCTATTTCAACACCACATCAAGCCTTACTGTGGTCGGTGATATAGATGAGGGAATTTTCGACTCCTACGTTGATGAGTCGAAAAAGTTGCTCGGATATTATCACAGGCTTTTCGACATCTACTTCGATTACAGCGGTATGAACAATCTGCGCACGGTTAATGGGAAGGCGGGTAAGGAGCCTGTTGAGGTCGACGGGGAGCTCATCGACTTCCTTGAGTACTGTAAAGAATTATATACATTGACAGGCGGCAAAACCAACGTTATGATGGGGGCCGTGCTGCAAATTTGGCACGATCACCGCGGGGACGCTATGTACGACCCGTCCACGGCGTCGGTTCCTGACGCTATGGAGCTTGAGGCGGCTGGCAGGCATACGTCTATTGACTCTCTTGTTATTGACCGCGAGGCAGGAACGGTGTATATAACAGACCCCGAGGCTTCGATTGACGTCGGAGCTATCGGAAAGGGCTACGCTACCGAAAGACTGTACGAAAAGCTGAAGTCTATGGGCGCAGAGTCGGTCGCGCTCAATATCGGAGGAAATATCCGCATAGTAGGACTGAAGCCCGACGGCAAGGGCTGGAGCACGGGAATAACCAACCCCGACAAGACGAGCACAGAATTCGCCACGATAATATCTCTTGGCACGACCGCCTGCGTCACCTCGGGCGACTATGAGCGCTACTACGTTGTCGACGGCACGAGGTATCACCACATCATAGACCCCGACACGCTGATGCCCGCAAGCTACTTTTCCTCGGTGACGATTATAACCGAGAATTCCGGACTTGCAGACGCGCTTTCCACCGCTCTTTTCTGCGTGGATTATGACAGAGGCGTTGAAATGCTCGAGAAAATCGACGCCGAGGTTGACGTTATCTGGATAACGCGCGACGGACGGATTATCAAGACCGACGGGATAGTAGAAACTAACGAATAATAAGCACAGCCAAAGCAGGATACCGGGGAAAGCGTTGACTCCAACGCTTTCCTTTTTTCGTATCAATTCATTAAAATTACCAAATCGGGAGTTCCTCGGGGTCGGTACTTGTTATAAAATTAACAATGAATTTTTCGCCTCTCCCTTGACATATCAAGGTTCAATGGGATATAATATATAAGATATTATAAAAAATAAAAATATTTTGTCGACGCGCGTGAAAAGACAAGCCGTCGGCAAGAGAAACGGAAGGAATTTTCAAATGCTTGGGTTTAAATTTTTGGGCAACACGCCCGTTCCCCATCGCAAGAATACCGCAGATATGCCTGCGGTGAAGATGCCCCCTCCCGCCGAGGTGCTCATTCCTATGGGCGGCCAGCTCGGCGCTCCCTCTACGCCTATCGTTAAGGCAGGCGACGAGGTCAAGGTAGGACAGCGCATCGCGGAGCCTTCTGGCTACGTTTCATCTGCTGTACACTCCTGCGTTTCGGGAAAGGTGCTTAAGGTAGAGCCCTACCTCTGCCCCAACGGTACAACCGTGCAGGCAATCCGCATCCAGAGCGACGGAGAAATGACACCGCACGAGAGCATTGCTCCGCCCGAGGTAACAGACCTCGAGAGCTTCATCGAGGCTGTCAGAAATTCGGGCATAGTCGGACTGGGTGGCGCAGGCTTCCCTACTGCAGTCAAGCTTGACGCCTTGAAAAAGGGAGCAATCCACACCGTGGTTGTCAACGCGGCAGAGTGCGAGCCCTATATCACCGCGGACACCAGAACGATGCTCGACCGCGTAGATTCTGTAAGAGAGGGTGCTCTTCTCCTGAAGAAATACGCAGACACAGTGACTAAAATCGTTTTCGGAATAGAGTCCAACAAGAAGGCGGCAATCGAGGCTCTCCAGGCGAATCTTGGCGATATTGATGGCGTCGAAATATGCGTTCTTCCCTCGAAGTACCCCCAGGGCGCAGAGAAAATCGTCATTCACAACACCACTCGCATAGTCGTTCCAGAGGGCAAGCTCCCCGCAGACGTAGGCGTTATAGTTATCAACGTCAACACGCTCGCCACTATCGCGGACTACGTGAGAACGGGTATGCCTCTGGTTGAAAAGACCTTCACCGTTGACGGCGGAGCAATTTCCACCCCTATGAACGTTACAGCGCCTGTTGGCACACATATCGGCGACGTTCTCTCATTCGTCGGCTGTGACACCGAGAATATCGGAAAGGTGCTCTACGGCGGTCCTATGATGGGTGTTCCCGTCAGCTCGCTCGACGAGCCCGTTATGAAGACGACCAACGCCCTGACCGTTATGACCCGAGAGGAGTCCATCAAGGGCGACGCTACCCCCTGTATTCACTGCGGCAGATGCGTATCCGCCTGCCCCATGGGTCTTAACCCCACCGCATATTCCAAGGCTCTTGAAATTGAGTCCAAGGAGGACAAGATTGCAAGGCTTGAGGAATATAAGATAAATCTGTGTATGGAATGCGGCTGTTGCTCCTTCGTCTGCCCCGCGCTCCGTCCTCTCGTACAGAACAACCGCCTCGCCAAGGGTGTGGTCAGAGAATACCGCGCCCACATGAAGGATATGAAATAAAGGAGAAGAAAAATGGCTAACAATCTAATAGTTTCAACCTCTCCCCACCTTCACTCCGGGGCGAGAACACAGAGAATTATGCTCGATGTGCTTATCGCGCTCGCGCCCGCGGCAATCGCCGCTGTGGTATTGTTCGGCTGGCCTGCTTTGGTTATTATCGCAGTGTCGGTGATCAGCGCGGTTAGCTCTGAATTCGTTTTCAACCTTATAGTCAAGAAAAAGCAGACGATTGGCGACCTCTCAGCCGCTGTAACCGGTCTTCTTCTCGCGCTCACCCTTCCCGTATCGAAAGATACCGTGGGTAACGTATGGTGGCAGACTATGCTCGGCGCCATCTTCGCTATCGTCGTTGTGAAATGCCTCTTTGGCGGTATCGGCTGCAACTTCGCCAACCCCGCTATCACGGGCAGAATCTTCATGCTTATCTGCTTCACCGAGACCACGACTCCTGTGGCTACAAATTTCGGCATGCTCACGAGCGGAGCTACTCCCCTCGCGGCAATCAAGGCGGGAGCTGCCACAGAGGAGCTTCCCTCTCTGTTAGATATGCTTCTCGGAAACCGCGGCGGCGCTATCGGCGAGACCTGCGCTATTGCTCTTGTTCTCGGCGGAATTTATCTTTTGTGTCGCAGAGTTATCTCCTGGCACACGCCCACGGTATTCATCGGCGCGACCTTCCTTTTCTCTCTGGTGTTCACAGGCTTTGACCTCAACACCTCTCTCTACCACCTGCTTGGCGGCGGTCTTATAATCGGCGCGTTCTTCATGGCTACCGACTACGCCACCACTCCCCTTAACAAGTGGGGTAAGGCGGTATTCGCTCTTGGATGCGCGTTTATCACCGTTATTATCCGCTTCTTCGGAAACTATCCCGAGGGTGTTTCCTACGCTATTCTTATAATGAACATTCTCTCTCCTTATATCGAAAAGCTCTGCGCTCCGAAGCCCTTTGGCGCGAGCGACAAGAAGGGAGGCAGCTCGAAATGATGAAGAAATTGAAGCCAACAATAGTCCTGACGGTTATCTGTCTTATCAGCGCTCTGCTTCTTTCCGTGGTTAATATGTTCACCGCTCCTATCGTTGCCGAGAGAGATAATCTCGCCGCCAATGCGGCGCTTCTCGAGGTTCTCCCAAACGGCTCGTCCTTCGAAAAGCTTGAGTCGCTTGAGGGTCTTCCCGAGGCTATAACCGACGCTTGGAAAGCTCCCGAGGGCTACGTCTTCAAGACAAGCACGTCAGGTTGGGCACCCGGAATGGTTGTTATGGTCGGTGTTGATACCGACGGAAAAATCGTCGGCTCAAAGTGCCTTGCCGCAGAGGAAACCTACGGCTTTGAAAACAAGCTTGACGGAAAGTACAACGGAGTCGACTTCGGCTCTCTCGAGCTTATCATAGCGGCAGGTGCATCGCCTAACTCTATGACCTCCAGAGGCTACTATGCCGCAGTACAGGCGGCGCTTCAGGCATTTGCCGCGCTGAGCGGCGGCGATTCCCGCACTCCCGAACAGATTTTCGCAGATAACTGCAACCTCCTCCTCGGCACAGAGGGCAAGAGCTTCACAAAAGCATTTATTCCCGCTATTCTGAGTGGCGTTGAGGCGGTATATACCACCGGTAACGCAGATGACGGCGTCGTTATGCAGCTTGGCGAAAGGCTTGTAGGCGTCAAGGGCGGCGATGTGCTCAATACCGTCGGCGCATACGACAAGGAGGGAGCTCTCACTCCCGCAACCGACGAGGAAAAGGCAACCGCAGAGGCGGCGTACGCCCTCTTCTCTGCTCCTCTTACCGAGGTTGCAAGACCCGACGGAGCAAAGGCAACAGTCAAGAAGATTTATACCACAGAGGACGGCGGCTTCGTACTCGAAATGGCTACCATCGGCTCCTACAGCATGGACGGTAGCTGGGCGCACGGCGCATCCTCCGAGATATTCTTCACCGTGGCTATTTCCGCCGACGGAAAAATAGTTGATATAATCACCACCGCGAGCCACGAGAGCAAGGGCTACGGCGACGCGTGCTCCACCGAGGCGTTCTACTCAAGCTACAGAGGCGCTACCCGCGAAGAAATCCTTGACCTCAACCTCTCGACACTCTTCCCCGACGATTATAAGGACCAGATCCCATCGGATACTACCGGCCCCGGTGTTATAGCCGGCGCGACCTTCACTACCGTATACTACCAGCAGGCGGTGCTTGATGCATTTGCCACAGTCGAGCTTCTTAACGATACTGCGGAAGGAGAATGAAAATGAAACAGAATAAATTATCTATACTTCTGCGCGGTATTATAGCGGAAAACCCCGTTCTTATACTCGTGCTCGGCACCTGTCCCACGCTCGCGACCTCAAAGTCCATTCTCCAGGCTCTGTCGATGGGTCTTGCCGCTACGATAGTTCTCGTGTGCTCGAACTTCGTTATCTCGCTTCTTCGCAAGGTGATTCCCGACACCGTCAGAATCCCCTGCTATATCGTAGTTATCGCGGCATTCGTTACCGCGGTAAAGATGCTTTTAAATGCTTACCTCGAGCCGGTTCACGCGCTACTCGGACCCTGGCTGTCGCTTATCGTAGTTAACTGTATCGTTCTTGGCAGAGCCGAAATGTTCGCCAGAAAGAACGGTCCTCTCGACTCGGCGCTCGACGGTCTTGGAATGGGTATCGGCTTCCTGGTCGCTCTGCTTGCTATGGCGGTCATCCGTGAGGTGCTCGGCGCAGGTACTGTTTTCTCCGGACTTGAAAAGCTCGGCATCGAGGGTATTCAGATTCCCTTCATCTACGAGCACAGAATCAAGATTCTCACCGAGGCTCCCGGTGGCTTCCTTGTGTTCGGTATTCTTATCGCGGTTATGAATAAGATTACCGCCAAGAAGGGTGGCGTCAAGCGCAAGAGCTTCAGCTGTAACGACTGTCCCTCTGCGCACATCTGTAACAAGACCTCCTGCTCGGAGATTACCGAGCTCGCGTCCGACTCGACGGATGACACTCAGGTCGAAAAATCCAATGATAAGGGGGTAAGCGAAAATGCCTGAAACCTTAAGAGTTATTCTTTCCGTGCTTCTCGCGGGTATCCTCACGGATAACTACGTCCTGGTACAGACCACAGGTATCTGCCCCTTCCTCGGAGTTTCCAAGAAGTTTCAGCAGGCGGCAGGTATGGGTATCGCGGTTATCTTCGTAATGCTCTGCGCTACTGCGGTTACCTGGCCGATATACACCTTCCTGCTTGCAAAATTCAATATGGTTTATCTTCAGACCATAGTATTCATTCTCGTTATCGCGGCGCTGGTGCAGTTCGTTGAGATAGTTCTCAAGAAATTCATACCCGCCCTCTACAAGTCACTCGGCGTATATCTTCCTCTCATCACCACCAACTGCGCGGTTCTCGGCATCGCCGAGGAGAATATCGAGAAGGGTAGAGATTTTCTCACCTCGATGTCCGCGTCCTTCGGTGTCGGCGTAGGATTCCTTTTCGCTATGATTCTTTTCGCGGGCGTGCGCTCGAGGATAGAAAACTGTCCCTCTCCGAAGCCCGTCAAGGGTCTGCCCATCACACTTATCGCAGCGGCTATCGTCGCTATGGCGTTCTACGGCTTTGGCGGAATTGCCAAAAATCTTTTAGGATAAGGGGGATATGAGATGGATATATTAATTCCCGTACTGCTTCTTTCAGGAATCGGCATTATAGCCGCCGTGCTTCTCACCGTCTCCTCTATCTTCTTCGCTGTCAAGGAGGACGAGCGCGCGGTTGCTATCCGCGACTGTCTTCCCGGCGCTAACTGCGGAGCCTGTGGCTACTCGGGCTGTGACGGCTACGCGAAGGCTCTCTCCGAGGGCACCGAAACACGTACAAACCTCTGTATCCCCGGCGGCGACGGTACAGCTAAGGCTATCGCTGACACCATGGGAGTTGAGGCGGAGGACGTTGTCGAGAAGGTTGCCTACGTTGCCTGCAACGGAAAGTGTGACGTTGTCAAGAAGAAGTTCGACTACGTCGGACAGAAGTCCTGCCGCACCGCAGACATCGCCTACAACGGCGACAGAAGCTGTATGTACGCCTGCCTCGGCTACGGCGACTGTGTCAACACCTGCCCGACCAACGCTATAAGAGTTGAGGACGGAGTTGCCAGGGTTGACCCGAGAAAGTGCATCGGCTGCGGCATCTGCACGAGAACCTGTCCTCACGGACTCTTCCACCTTATTAACGACACCTCGAGAGTCGTTGTCGAGTGCTCAAGCCACGACACAGGAGCTGTGACAAGAAAGAATTGCACCAACGGCTGTATCGCCTGCAAGAAGTGCGAAAAGACCTGTCCTCACGACGCTATCCACGTCATTGACAACCTCGCTGTAATAGATTATTCGAAGTGCACCGGCTGCGGCGCCTGCGTCGCGGTCTGCCCCGTTCATTGCATACACGAGGGTAACTTTATCTGCGGCGCGCATTTTTAAGCCGCCGAAATAACGAAAGCGCCGCCCTTTCCGTAAGGGCGGCGTTAATCAAGACTCAAGAAGGGAGAGAATATGCGCGAGTTTTTGAAAAAGCATAGAACGGATATCATAGTTATATCAATACTTCTCATTATCGCCCTCGTGTCGCTCTCTCTGACTCTTATGACAAGAGAAAACGGAGAAAAGGTCAGGGTGACGGTTGACGGCGTCCTCGTCGGTGAATATCCGCTATACCTTGATGCAACCTACGAGCTTAGGGGTGCCAATCCCGATACGGAGGGAGAAGTCACCAACATACTCGTGATACAAGACGGCGTCGCATATCTCTCGTACGCCAACTGCCCCGACAAGACCTGTGTCAACACGGGAAAAATCAAATACACCGGACAGAGCATTATCTGCCTGCCAAACAGAATTACTATAACCGTCGTCGGAGGCTCCGATGGCGGCGTTGACCTTGTCAGCTGAATTTAACGTTGAAAATAACAGGGCACGCGAGGGCGTGTCAGTCAGGAATATAGATGAAAAACACGAAAAAGCTAGCCACCCTGTCCGTGATAGTCGCTCTGGCAATGGTGCTCTCCTTTCTGGAGTCGCGAATTCCCGCCTTCGTAGCTATCCCGGGTATAAAGGTCGGTCTTGCCAACATCGCGGTGATATTCACCGTCTATAAGCTGGGCGCGCGCGAGGGCGTGCTCATCTCAATAATCCGCGTTCTTCTGGTTTCCATACTTTTCGGAAGCACCGTCAGCCTCTGGTACAGCCTTGCGGGCGCGATACTCAGCCTTATAGTAACTATCCTTCTCAAAAAATATACGAACCTCGCAGTTGTCACCGTCAGCGTGGCGGGAGGCGTGTCGCATAACCTCGCTCAGATTGGCGTCGCCTGCCTTCTGCTCGAAACCAATATCATAGTCTATTATCTGCCCTTCCTTCTGCTGTCAGGCACCGTTGCGGGCATTGCCGTCGGCGTCGCGTCCGCGCTTCTTATCAAGAGAGTTAAGCCGGAGGGGTCAAGATGAAGGTTAATCTCTTATCGGATAAGATAAACCGAATGTTCCTTCTGCTATTTCTCTCCGCGGCGGGAAGCACTATAATTATGACTATATATTCCACGGTGGATATGATATGCGTCGGTCAGTACTGCGGTCCGCTTGGCGCGTCAGCGATAGCCTGCATCAATCCGATGTGGTCAATAATGATTGCCCCGGGTGTTCTCGTGGGCGTTGGCGGAGCTATTATGATAGCCAACAGGCGCGGCAGCGGAAACGACGCCGCGGCAAACGAATATTTCACCCTCGGAGCTTTGATTTCTCTGATTTTCTCGCTCGCAGTCTGCGTCAGCTTTCTGTTTTTCGCAGAGCCCCTGCTCCGATTTTTTGAGGCGGAGGGCGAGGTGCTGAAGCTGTCCGTGGATTATATGCGAAGCATCGCGATTGTCAGTCCCACCTTCACTATGTGCGCCTGCCTTTCCACCTATGTGCGAAACGACGGCGAGGCAATGCTCCCGACGATAGCGACGATAACGGGCGGTATAATCAACGTCGTGCTCGATATTCTTCTCGTTTTCGACTTCGGCGCGGGTCTTGGCGCCTCGGGCGCAGGTCTTGCAACCTCGATAGGTCAGGCGGTCGCCTTTCTTATAATACTATCCTATTTTTTCAGAAAAAACTGCTCCCTGAAGCTGAAAAAGCCCACACGTGTTTTAAGGAAGGTCGCGAGGATATTCAGCCTCGGCTTTTCCGCCTTCGTCTTAGAGGTTGCCTTTGGCATCACCGCGACGGTGTTCAACAAGCAAATTATCAAGCACCTCACCTACGATCACCTTGCCGTCTACGGCACGGTTTCCACGCTTCTGGTTATGCTCACCTGCGTTATTAACGCGGCAGGCTCAGCCCTTCAGCCCATAGCGTCGGCAAATTTCGGCGCGGGAAGGTGGGGGCGTGTCAGGGCATCGCTGAAGGCGGCGCTTATCTGCGGCACCGTCATCGGAGTGGTCTTTCTCGCTGTGATAGAGCTCTTCCCTGCCGAGATTCTTCGGCTATTTATGGATGTCAACGAAAACGTTATGCTCGTCGGCCCGCCTATAATGAGAGTGTACTGCCTGGCGCTTCCCCTGATTGGCGTTACCGTGGTGGCGAGCTATTTTCACCAGTCGGTTCTGATGCAGAAAATGTCGGTCACAGTATCTCTGCTAAGAGGCATAATTCTTCCTATCGGTCTTGCTCTCTTGTTGCCTTCTGTGTTTGACGTCAGCCTTATATGGTGGTGTCTGCCTATTGCAGAGCTTATGGCATTCTTATTGTCGGTTGTATTTCTTCTTATATCGAGAAAGAAAATTCCAAAAGAGGACGTCAGACTTGACCGCGACGACGTGAGGGTTATTTAACCGACTAGGAATAAGAGTGGATTTATTAATATAGACCCGACGACGGGTTTTCGGTTGACCACCGCGAGAGCGAGGCTTCATACCGTATGAATTTGGGGATATTTTCTCAAGGCTTGCGCCTGTTTTTTAAAGTGCGAAATAATTTTAAAAAAGGTATTGACAAAGTCGAAATCTTTTGATATAATTAACTGCGTCACGAGGAAATATCCCCTGACATGCTGCTATGGCTCAGCTGGTAGAGCACATCCTTGGTAAGGATGAGGTCCCCGGTCCGAATCCGGGTAGCAGCTCCAGACACCCCCGAGGTATTGCCTCGGGGCTTTGGTTTTATATAGAGCTCTTGAAAGGCACAGAGCTCTTTTTCTTTCGCTTTTTCGGGGGCGTACTGGGGGTGCTACTCGTCCGATTTGGTCGGGCTTCGCCGAACACACGGCTCGCTCAAGGCTGAAAGCAGGACAACCACGGAGATAACACTTCTCGCCAATCGGCGAAATCCGGGTCGCAACATTCGCCACAGGCGAACATCCGGGTATTAACAGCCGCATTAATTTTCCATTTTAATCTTTTAACTAAAAAAGCTCCCGAAAGGGAGCTTTTTCTATTTTAGTTTTTTTAATTTTTCGCTCAGCATCCCAAATAACAGTGGAAACAAAACGAGGTTGGATGCGACCTGCAGGGCGTAGAACGCCGCACCCCGTGCGTAATAAATTGCAAATCTATGAAAAAAGTTATCAAATCTTCCGCTGAAAAGCCCTATATCCACAAGCGAGGTCAGAACACCGAACCACAGGGTCATACCGACCGCCACAGAGGTTATCGCGACTCTGTTTTTCACCCTGAGCCTGCCGAGCACAAGGAACAGAAGGGCGAGCGCGGGCCAATAGAGCGCGTAGCTTATCACCCAGGTACCAAAGCCCCATATAAGCGGCTCAATACAGACGAAGACCACGGTTGCAAGAACGCCCGTCCAGCCCGACGCGTAGGAAAAGACCGCAACCAGAAGGGTTACCGCCTCGATATTCGGCAGCGCGCTGAGCGCAAGCTTCACACATTCAAGGCTCGCCGCCATAAGCCCCACGGTTGCTACCTGACGGGCAACGGATATTTTTCTGCCTTCCCCCATCATACACCCTTAATATCTGAGCTCACCGAAATATATAACCGCGCCGTCCGGAGCGGAAAGCTGTGTCAGGCCTACACCTGAGCTGACAAGCGTCACGCCCTCATATGTTATTGTGGTTGAATATTCGCTCTCTCTGTCCTGATCGGACTCAACCGAGGTCCAGATTCCGACGTAGATATCCTCCGAGGGCTTCTCGGACAGGTGACCGACGGAGGTGATATACGCTCCGTAGCCCGTATCGTTGGAGGTGTACTCTACGCCCTCGTTTTCCTTCAGGTAGTCAAGAAGGCCGACAGCGCCCTTCGAGCCGTCAACCTTGTCAAGCGGCACGCTATACTCACGCACGTCATCACCGCAGGCTATAACTACGGTACAGGAGCCGTGGTCGTCAACCCTTCCTACACAGCCGACGAGCGAAAGCCCGAGCACGAAGAGCAGAAGAAGCGCGCACAGCGCGCGAAGATAAATTGTTTTTTTCATTTTTTATTTCTCCTTTTATTTTAATATTAGTCCGTACAATACGGAAGAGAAAAAGAGAGGCGCAGCGAAAGCTGTTCCTCCCTTGAGCATAATTCGGCTATAAATAGCCAAGCAGGCGCGACAAAAGCCGCCCGTGCATCCTCTTCCTTCACTTGCCCAAGGAATCAACACTCTCTACGGCAGGCCTTCCGACTCAGGACATAAGGTCACGTTACGGCAATGGCTGTTGCGACGGATTTTCACCGTTCTTTCCCTGCTTGAAGCTTTCGCTTATCGTAGAGCTATTTAGTTTTTATATGCGTGGAATATTTATCTGAAATCGACGCTCACCACGGTCATATCAGAGGATTTTTGAGCTCCACCTCATCAATCACCTGTACGCCAAATCTGTCAGCGTAGCGTATCGCCTCGGCTATCTCTCCCTTGTCGGCAACGTGCGCTATGCAATGCGCGTCAAAGCCAATCACAGCAGGGGCGTTCATTCTGCCCACTATGCGCCAGAAGTCGTCAAACGGATAGTACCGCCCGTCCCTGATACCGTTGAGATTTATCTCAAGAGGAACCGAAAATTCCTTTGCCGCGCTGATAAGCCTTGTCATCTCGGAGCGATAAAGGTCGAGGTCGCCCACGAAATTCATCATATCGGGATGAGCTATAATGCTGTACCTGTGCGTGCTGATAGCGGCAATCACGTTGTCCACGTACTGCTTAAGCCTCTTTTCGTCACGCGTACTGTCAAATGCGCAGAAGCAGTCCTCCCTGCCCTCGTGTCCTATGTAGTGTCCCGCGTAGATAAGATAGTCAAGCGGATATTTTCTGTACTCGGATAGCAGCTCGGGAAAATAATCGACGTAGTACTCCGCCTCGAAGCCTATCTTTATATCTATATACCCGCGATACTTTTCTCTGAGGGCGAGAAGGGTGCGGAAATATCCGTCCATTTCGCTCATTACCATACGGCAATCGGACACGAATCCCAAGGGAAACGGATAGGGCGTGTGGTCAGAAAAGCCGATGATAGTGATACCCTCGGCTATGGCTTTCTTTATATAATCCTCCTCTGTGTCGGAGGCGTGTCCACACCTGTAGGTGTGGTTATGGTAATTGCATTTCATATTACTTCAAAAACAGGAAATATGCCAGCGCAGCTACAGCGGCGATAAGAAGAAGTATGAGGACTATAACAAGCACTCTTTTAATCTTTCTCGCTCTTGCAAATCTGCGAGCCTTTCTCAGATACTTGGAAATGGGGTCGCGCTTTTTCTGAACGTCAAGCTTGAAGTGACCTACCCACTTGACGTCATCGCGGGTGAGCTCGCTGTTTTTTCTTATTGCAGCAGGCTCGTGGACGAACATATTTCTTATATTTCTGTATCTGACAAGTCTTGGGAGCGTCTGTTCCCTGTCAGGAGCATAACGCGCATTGTTGAGTCTGGTAATATACTCGGTAACGCCGCCTGTGGAAACGCCGAATTTCTCACAACACAGCTTGTCGAGCTCTAAAAAGACCTTAAGAAACTTCTCGTTAATTTTCTTACTCACGATAGGATTCTGCCTTTCTTATCTATTTTAAACCTTATTTTACACTAAATCTACCCGATTTGCAATAGGCTTTTAGCCTAAATTTGCTAAATTTATTATTATTTAATAATTTTGACAACAATGATTTACAAAAAACGGGGTTTTATTTTTATAAGGCTCAAAAATTCAAAATTCCGAGGTGCTCGAATAGTATTTTTGTGCCGATAAGCACGAGAGTAATGCCGCCGAGAAGCTCCGCGAGAAACTTATATTTAGCCCCAAAAACGTTGCCGAGCTTGACTCCGAGGGCCGAGAGAACGAAGGTTATGACACCTATAAGAACAACCGCCAGAAGAATGTTAGCCGACTGAAGTCCTATCGTTATTCCCACAGCGAGCGCGTCAATGCTCGTCGCGACAGCCATCGCCAGCATAACGCTGAACGAAAGCGAGCAATCTGTGCATTCCTCATCACTCCCCAGAGCCTCGACTATCATTTTTCCGCCAATGAAGGCAAGAAGCACGAAGGCTACCCAGTGGTCAATAGCCGTGACGTATTTTTCAATAACAGGCCCAAGAAGTCGCACGGGCAGGTAGCCAAGAAGCGGCATCAAGCCCTGAAAGCCGCCAAACCAAGCGCCAACTATCAGCATGTGCCGAATCTTAACCTTATCGGTCGCAAGCCCCTTGCATACCGCGACGGCGAAGGCGTCCATTGACAGCGCTATCGCTGTAGCGACTATTTCCCAGATTTGCATATGTATATCCTTTTCATTTTTTCTACATTATATTCGCCACTTGGCGAGTGTATTTAATCTTTATCTCTTATTCTTGAAAAACTGATAGAGGTAGCAGGGTATCATACCGTTATACAGTCTTTTCACCTTGTCCGCCTCTCTGCCGAAGAGTCTTTCGAAGGTCGGGTGGGAGGTGATAATATACATCTGCCACATATCAAGCCCGCGGAAGCAGCGTCCGAGCTCTCGATAGAGCCTTTCAACCTCCTCCTTCTCGCCAAGGCGCTCGCCATAGGGTGGGTTGGTAACGACGGTTCCTCTTCGCCCCTGCGTGGTTATTCTTCTGGCATCCTGCTTGAACACCTTCATAGAGTTGAGCACACCCGCGCGATAGGCGTTGTCCTTGGTTATCTGTATGCACTCCTCGTCTATATCCGAGGCGAAAACCTCAAACTCAGAGGGGGTTATCCCCTCCATAGCCTCCTCCTTCGCATCGGTCCAATGTCTTGGGTCGATAAAGGGGTACTGCTCCGCGGCAAAATGCCTTTTCATTCCCGGGGCGATATTTCTCATTCGCATAGCCGCCTCTATAGCTATCGTGCCGCTTCCGCACATAGGGTCCCAAAAAAGAACGTTCTCTCTGGGGCGCGAGGTCGCCACTATCGCCGCGGCTAAGGTTTCCCTGATGGGCGCCGCGTTTGACTGGCGGCGATAGCCGCGCTTGCTAAGGGGCTCGCCCGAGGTGTCTATCATCAGACTTGCCTCGTCGTTAAGTATGAAAAACTCGACACGGTACCTTATATTGTCCTCGGGAAAGACGTAGATGCCGTATCTTTCGGACATAGACCTGACTATCGCCTTTTTGATAATAGCCTGGCAGTCGGGTATGGAGTGAAGGGTCGAGTGTATTGAGTGTCCCGTGACGGGAAAGGCGTCGTTCCTGCCTATAAAATCCGCCCAGGAGAGAGCTCTCGTGCCCTCAAAAAGCTCATCAAAGGTCTGTGCCTTGAAGGAGCCAAGCTTAATATAAACTCTCTCGGCGTATCTGAGAAAGACGTTCGAGAGCGCTACCGCCTGCTCGTCACCGAGAAAGGTTACTCTGCCGTTAATCGTCGATATGCGCTGATAGCCAAGGTTATCAATTTCCTCGCCCAGAAGATGCTCGAGTCCAAATAGACAGGTAGCAACAAGCTGTATTTTCATATTTTTCTACCCTCTGTAAGCCGTAGTATAGCGGCGCCGTGTGGCGCCGCTTTCGTTTTAGTTATCCGGTATATAGCCCTCGAATATCACAGCGTCAAAGCCGTCGCCAAAGGCGCGCATCTCCTCGTCGGGAGAGGTTATCGTCCAGGAGATAAGCGGAGTACCGAAGGTCTTTCTGACGAATCTGAGTCCACGCACCGCGTGCCCTGTTTTCTCATAGGCGATAAAGTCGGGGCGCATCATAAAATTGAAGTATAATCCCTGAAGAAGCTTATATATGAGCTTGCCCTTGAATTCCTCCACACGGGAGTAATCCATAGACAGAATTCCGCGGAGAATATCGGGACGAAGCTTTCTCAGCCTGCGCAGTGCCATAGGATTAAAGGACTCTACTATAACGTCGCCGCCATATCCCTCAAGCTCCAAAGCGAGCCTGTTGGGAACGCTCTCGTTGCCCTCGTCAATCTTCATTTCGATAAGCAGAGGCACACTACCGTCAACCGCATCAAGCACCGCCCTGAGAGTCGGTACACCCTCAGCCGTGTCAAATACCGACAGCCCGGCGAGCTCCTCCGTGGTGCAGTCAACGACACGCCTGTCCACTCCTGTCGCGCGGAAAAGCGAGGAGTCGTGAAACACAACAAGCTCTCCGTCCTTCGACAGTCTGACGTCAAGCTCGATGCCGTAGCCGGCGGCAGCCGCCGCTGTGATAGCAGAGAGGGTATTCTCCGCCTTGACAGAGTCGTGCAGCCCTCGGTGCGCGTATCTGTAGCGTATATATTTTTTCATCTTATCGCCGCGTCTGCCGGGGGCAATCATATAAAGGGCGCCCAGCATAACGAGCAGTACGATTAGACAAAGCGATGCGCCGCCTATAATCAGCGCGAGTGCAGTGGGGGACATAACGCCTCCATTAAAAAGTTATTTTTGATTTATCAGTCCTCAGCTGCGCCAATACTTTCAAGAGCGCCTGTGGGCTCGGGACGGGAGTCGCCGTGCTTGACGAAGAGCATAGTAACGAAGGAAAGAGCAACGAACACAGAGCCAAAGACGAAGAAGGTGCTTCTCATACCGAATATACCGTAGAGCAGACCCGAAAGGGTAGGCGCTACAATCTGCGCCGCCATAGACGCCGTGTAGTAATAGCCCGTGTATTTTCCGAGGTCGCTACCGCTGGCAAGCTCCACGACCATCGGGAAGGAGTTGACGTTGATGGTAGCCCAGCCTATGCCCGCGAGCATAAATACGGGGTACATAATTATCTCGGGAACTATGGGGGTGATAAAGTGTCCGGCGACGAATGCCGCGGTGAGCATAACTATACCTGCGAGAATCGCCTTCTTGCGTCCGATCTTCGAGGAGATAATTCCGACGGGAATATATGCAACTACCGCCGCCGCCTGAGCGACGATAAGAGTGATATTGTGGTCGAAGCCAAGCTCACGGGTAGCGTACACCGAGAACTTACTCGTTATCGAATTGTAGCCGATATACCAGAGGGCAACCGACGCGAGAATAAGGAACAGCGACACCATCTCGGAGCGGGAGAGTCTTCTCTTCTCTCCGCCTTCGTCGGCTGTGCTATCGTCGATACCGTATCTTTCGGTATCCTCCTGCATATCCTTCGCCCACTTGTTTTCCTTAACAGTGACAAGGAATATAACGAGTCCGAGCACCATAACCGCGCACACCGCGATAACGTAGCCCGTATACTGCATATAAATTCTCTTCGTTGCAAATATCATACCCAGAACGAGCACGATTATTCCGCCCGCGGTGCCCATAAGGTTAATTATAGCATTACCCTTGGAGCGCAGAGGCTTGATGGTAACGTCGGGCATAAGCGCGACGGCGGGAGAGCGGAACAGAGCCATGGAAACGAGAACAAGAAGCAATACAAGAGTGAAGCCGACAAGCGAGCCTATATTTCTCTCGGTTATCTCGAAGGTCGAGCCCTCTATTTCCTCAAACAGCGTGTCAACCACCTTGAGCTGAGCCGAAGCAAAGTCCTCGAGCCCCTCGTTGGAGGTCTTTTTCGCCTGCTTAATCAGCTTGTACGTAGCATCTCTGAAGGAGTCAGCCGCCTCGTACTGCTCGGGAATGGTTTTCGAGGCGTATAGGCTGTCAATAGCCGCCTTCTCGTTCTTATAAATCTCGTCAAGGGTAGCGTCATCCTTGTCCGCGATTTTCTCGGCAAGCTCGTCCACGTTGCCCCTGAGGGTTTCCGCGCAGGAGTAATCCATAACGACCTCGGTGTCCTCAACTCTCGAGAGCTGACCGTTGCCGACGAAGGTGAGCAAGACGAACATAACGACAGCAAGTATCGTTCCAATGAAGATGAACGGAGTTCTCTTTCCGAACCTCGACGCTACCTTGTCCGAAATAGCGCCGAAAAGAGGAAGGAGAAAGACGGCGAGTATGTTATCCATCGCCATAACCAGTCCAGACCAGAACTGATTCATACCGTAGTGATTAGTCAACATAAGGGGCACTATAGCGTCGTACGCCTGCCAGAATGCGCTGATAAGGAAAAAGGCGAAGCCGACGAGTATCGTGCGTTTGTAATTAAGCTTCATAAGCTCTCCGTTTCCGCGTTTATCGCAATCGGTTTTTAAGGGGAACATGTCCCCACAACGATAATAATATCATATCTTGCCGAATTTGTCAAATATTATATTTTTTAATCACCCGCGCGTAATTTTTTTCGCGAATATACTAGACTTTTACACGGCGGTGTGGTAAAATTATCGTATATCAAGCCAAAGTGGCACAAGGAGGTTTTTTATTATGTCAACTCGTGATTTACCCAAGATAGCTCTCAGGCTCGGAACGAGAAAGGCGCTGGTAAATGAAAAAAAGGTTCTTCTTGAGGGCGCTCCCTTTGAGAAGGACGGCAAGGTGTATCTGCCCGTATCCGCTCTTTCGGGACTGTTCGGTCACGGAAATACCGTTAATGTAGACGGGGTGGAGTACACAAGCGAGATCGTCGGCGCATACGTCAACGTGGACAGCACCGGACTGGTGCTTATCGACTCCGACGAGGATATTCTTTCGCTCAACCACAACGATGACAAGGATTATTTCCTCAACGTTCAGGATGCCTTTATCTTCGATTTCGAGAGAATCAAGCTCAAGGGAGATTACTCACCCTGCACAGAGGAGCAGAGAGCAGGCTTTGTTCGCATAGGCGAGCAGGTTCTCGGAATGCTTAACGCGCGCGCTCCCAAAAGGCCCTACCTCTTCACCACTAAGGATATATTCGACAAGCTCCGCGCCATATACGAGGGCGAGGACTGTCTGACCAAGAGAGCTATAACGAAGGTTCTCGAGCAGTGCATTGATATTTCGAAAAAGCCCGAGTTCAGACTCAACGAGAAGGGCGACGGCCTTAACGAGCCCCTGCACCACGGCTATGGCGAGGACCTGTACGACATAGGCGGCAGACACTATTTCTCCGAGACCATCGCCTCCTGCTCGATGCATCTGTCCTTCGCTTTCATAATCACAGGAAACGAGTATTATGCAAGACAGGCTTACTTTATCGCCAAAGCAGTATGCGAGATGAAGCACTGGGGCCCCGGTCACTTCCTTAACTGCGCGGGCGCGGCCGGCTTCTTCGCCACTGCGTACGACTGGATGGAGGACGCCTGGGAAGGTATGGGGCTCGACGCCGGCGCCATCTATCGCGGAGTATACAGAAACGGAATATACGAGGGCTTCCTGTCCTTCATATTCGACACCTGCACCTACCCGACGCATCATCACGCTACGGGCTGGCGCTACAAGGACAAGAAGGACAACTGGAACTCGGTTAACAACTCCTGCCTTGTAATTTCAATTCTCTCGCTCATCACCTCGAAGCACGCCTCGGACGAGGAAAAGAAAATAATGACCGAGCTTCTCGGCGCCTGCCTCACCTCTATCACTCAGCCGACCTACGTCCTGAAGCTGTATATGCCCGACGGCTCCTACGTCGAGTCCAACCACTACTGGTCCTACGGCACCGAGTCGCTGTTTAAAATCATAGCGGTCCTCTACGACGCTATCGGCTCTGACCTCGGTATCTCGCTGTCCGCGGGAATTGACAGAACCTGCTACTACGCTCTCAGCTCCGAGTCCTGTGATTTCGTGGGCTGGAACTATCACGACGGCCTTCTTGAGCAGCAGGATTCCTCCTTATTCAATATGCTCGCCACGGTCAACGGCGACGATAAGCTCTACGCGCTCAGAATATCTCACCTCGAAAGAGGAAAGAATCCCACCCTCTTCGAGCTTCTCTACAACCCCGTGGTAAGAGAAAGAAACATTCCCAAGCTTGACGAAATGCCCCTTGACTACTATATGGAGGGAATCGACGCCTTCGTTGTCAGAAACGGATGGGCGGCAGGCTCTCTCTACGCGGGAATTATGGGTGGCTACAACCCCATTGAGCCCAGCCACAGCCAGCTCGACTCGGGCTCTCTCGTATATCACAACAAGGGTGTTCTCTGGTTCACCGATATGGGCCCCGATTACTACAACGTACATCGCTACTTTGAAAACTACTGCCTGTACCGCAGAAACGCCGAGGGTAACAACACTCTCTGCCTGCCCTCTGTCGAGTACGGTCAGCTCCCCGGCGCAACGGGCAGAATGACGAGAGTACACAGCGGAAAGGGCGCGTATGCCGTCATAGACAACAAGGAGGTCTACGGCGACGCAGTCAAGTCTGCTCTTCGCGGAATGCTCATCACCGAGGACAGAAATACGGTTGTTATTCAGGACGAGGTAGAGTTCGCATATCCTCAGGATGCCTACGGCATTTTCCACTTCAATAACACCGAAATCACTGCCACTCTCGCTGAGGACAAGAAATCCGCCACCCTCACGCACAAGGACGGAAAGAGCATCACAGTCCGCCTTCTCGGCGACGGCGAGCTCGCGCTCTCTGACTGCTATACCTATCTTCTCAGCACCACCGCGAACTTTGACGAGGAGTACGACAGACACGACCACACCAGGCTTCTCGTGGTACATAAGAACGCTACGAAAATCGTCTCTGCCGTAGCGATTGACGGCGAGGGCTACTCCGAGATTGTTCCTATGGAAAAGTGGGGCGAATAATCAAGCTCCCCAAGGCATAATTTAAGAAAAAACCGCAGAGGTGCTCTCTGCGGTTTTTGATATCTTACTCCTCTTTTCCTCCAAAGCCGTTCTTCTGATTCTCACGCCGTAGGCACTATGGCAACTCCGTCGTAGACGCTCTGATAGCAGTCTGAGGTGTCCTCTATCTCTATTCTAGCGCCGTCTATTCTTATGTACCTCAGGTAGTCAAAGGTATACGTTGACAGCGGGCGCGCGTAGGCGTCGTCGGTCTGAGCGGCAACAAGGGGGTCCTCTCCCTCATAGCCAACTATAAGCAGAGTGTGATAGAAGCCTCCCTCGTTTTTCGCGAGCTGAATTATATCGCCGACCGACGCGCCGTCGGCAGACACCTCTCTGCCAAAGGGACCTATCCCCGTGTTCGTTGTTATAAAATTATAAAAATACTCAACTCCCGTCCAGGACGGCGAGCGGTCGTCGAGCGAGATATAATACCAGCCGTACGTCTTGGTGTAATTCATAACGCAGGTTCCCGCATAGAGCGCCTGGGAAACGAAGTTGGTGCAGTTGCCGCCGATGCCTCTGAAGTTTCCGAATATTGGGTTTTGGGAAAAGGCGTATTTTTTCGCATACTCCACCGCCCGCTCTCTGTTATACTGCTTTATCACCAGCATATTTTTCTCCTTTCTTTCCTCTTATTCTGTATATTCATTTTTTCTCATTTTGTTAAATTATCTTGCCAAAATATCTTGTAATAAGGGAAATAATATTATATAATTACCTTATAAATCAAGTCAAAAGGAGCTCTCCCCATGAATTCAAACAAAAGACCCGAAACGATGCAGCGCATCACCACCCCCGAGCTCGCCAAGGCGTTCATAGACGAGCAGATTCAAGCCATAAGAGCAGAGGTCGGAGAAAAAAAGGTTCTCCTTGCCCTCTCGGGAGGAGTAGACTCCTCGGTTGTAGCCGCGCTTCTTATCAAGGCGGTCGGCAAGCAGCTTGTGTGCGTGCACGTCAATCACGGGCTTATGAGAAAGGGAGAGAGCGAGCAGGTTATAGAGATTTTCGGAAAGGAGCTCGACGCCAATCTTATCTACATTGATGCGACCGACAGATATCTTGACAAGCTGGCGGGAGTCAGCTCTCCCGAGGAAAAGCGCTCCATTATAGGAGCGGAGTTCATCCGCATATTCGAGGAGGAGGCAAGAAAGCTCGACGGCATTGAGTTTCTCGCCCAGGGCACTATATATCCCGATATTATCGAGAGCGACGGAGTAAAGGCGCATCACAACGTCGGCGGTCTGCCCGCCGATTTGCAGTTCAGGCTCGTAGAGCCTCTCAAGCTCTTGTATAAGGACGAGGTCAGGATTGTCGGCGAGGAGCTCGGACTGCCGCACGCGATGGTATATCGCCAGCCCTTCCCCGGCCCCGGACTCGGCGTGCGCTGCCTTGGCGCTATCACCCGCGACAGACTTCACGCTCTGCGCGAGGCTGATGCAATTCTCAGGGAGGAGTTTGACCTCTGTGGCCTTGCCGAAAGAGTTTGGCAGTACTTTATCGCGATACCCGACTTAAAGAGCGTCGGCGTCAGGGACGGAAAGCGCTACGAGGGCTGGGCGGCTATTATCCGCGCGGTTAACACGGTCGACGCCATGACCGCAACAGTAGAGGATATCCCCTACCCCATACTCCACAGAATCACCGATAGAATAACCAAAGAGGTTGAGGGAATTAACAGGGTAGTATATGATTTAACGCCAAAGCCCGTTGGCACTATTGAGTGGGAGTAAGGCATCTCGTGCAAATGCAATTAAATCCACATAAATGTGGAATAAATCTGCTACGCAGATGAAGTCCTCGCGAATGCTCGGATGAAGTCGCGCAGGCGCGGTGGATTTAATCCAACCGAAAACACAGTTTTCGACTTCATCCGCGACAGCGGACTTCATCACAAAGTGACTTCATCCTAAAATTCATTTTAGGATTTCATTAAAGGAATAATAAATCTATTCAAACATTAGTTTCAAATAGTTTGAAAAACAATATCGAATACAAAATTAGTTATAACCCAAACGCAAGTAATAGCGGTGTCTGTATTTTGCCCAAGAATAGGTTGGAAGCAGAATTTATTATTTGGCATCAGGAAAAAATAAATGAACTACATAATATCCTGTCCAATACAAGCTCTGATGATCTTGAACGGGTTGGAATAATGTGGATTGTTTCTGATGTCATAAAATAAATGTTTTTGTTATATTTCTGCAAGCGCAGGGTACACCCACAACTGTTCGTTTTTTAAAAGGCAAGATGGACAAGCTTGTCACTATGCTGCAAAATGAAAAATCTGCTTAGCATATACTTTCAAAAAGGGGTCAACTATGAGTCAGAAAAAGGTTAAATTTTCTCTATTTAAAATCATAGCCGTAATATTGATTGGACTTGCCTTAGCTTGGTTTTTGTCTATAGCGATACTTTCAATAAAGGATGTTTTTGAATTTAAAGAAAAAACTCCCTATCTTTATAGTAGCTATACGCCATACCGCGAGTTTATTGTTGTTGGTGTTTGTATTGCCGTTTTCGTTTTGATGCTCTTTTTCAACATTCGTACTAAGCAAAAATGGCTTTCCGGCTTGGTAAATGTAATCGTTATCATAGCGCTGGGCAATCCGTTTTCTCTTTTTTTAGGCGCCTTTGCTATTCCTACTATCAAAAACGACTTTGAGATTGAAAGTGAAGATGACTTCAACCGGTGCGCAGATGATATGGGAACCAATTTCAGCAATTTCCCAACGTACAGCGAATTCGATGAGCATGACGTTCAATTTGTTGGCAGAGTTTCTTGTGGATTTTTCTATTATCAGTCTATCACTGCAATCGTAAAATACGATAGCCACGAACTGTGTGAGGCAGACTATAAGGCTTACATAGACTCGCATCAGTTTTTGTCAGAGCCTGTTATTGATTACGATCACTATGTGATTACCGCGCCCGAATTTACTTATGAAGGAATCTTTTTTAGGGTTATTACCGAAGGAAACAAAGATTATTTCCCCCAATACATTTATCTGATCGGCATTGATAGAGATAATTCCACGCTGTACTACCTTTATCTTTATGACCACGATATAGACTATATAGCAGATCTGGATGAAAAAGACCTTGAGGGCGAGATGAGAGATCTCATTGAGAACCAATTTAATCTAGGCAAATAAACCGCGCTTAATCTTAACGCACATTAAAACAAAATTAAAGCTATAAGCCCATCGAGCTATGAAGCAAGCGGGCTTGCTGTGAGGTAATATGAAGGACTGCAAGGTATTACACTATTATGACGATGAGGTTGAGAACAGTCTCGTCGCGCTGAAGGAATGGGGAAAAGCTTCCTTTTTTCAGGAAAACACTCGACTTGAAAAGCTGCTCTTTCCCTACCTTTCTGACGGGTACAAAATTATCAGCTTTTCGGGTAATATCTATAACTGCGTTATCGTTTTAGCCAAGGACTGATTTTTCCCTGTTTCCCATCCCGATTGAAAAAGATATAGCCCTTTTCTCGGGCTGTCAAAAGAAAAACAGAGCGAGGCAGAATAAACTTCTGCCTCGCTCGCGCTATAGCTGTCCCTTGTTGAATTTTTAAAATTGAAAGCCCGACATCTAGTCGGGCTTTCTTTTTGTTTCAGTCGCTTCAATAAAATCCTTGCTTGGTCAGACGAAATCCAAGCCTCGATTAATTCACGCCCATAAGAGCGTAGCTTATATCCTTAGACGAGCGCGCATAGGAGTTGATGACGCCGATATGAGCCTCATATTCTGCCCATCTTTCTTCAAATGCAGCTATCTCGTTCTTGAAATCCTTAAGCTCGGAGCTTCTGAATCGAACGTATACATAGTAGAGGTCAGAAAGCACAGCATAGTACTCGTCAAGCTTCTGCGAGAATGCTCTGCCCGACTGATAGATGCCGTTCATCTCTCTGGCGTTGTTTTTGATAGAGGAAAGAATGGGATTGCCACGCTTCTTCGCTGTATCATCTTCATTTATAGCGCCTCTTTCGTCCGCATAGGGCTCCCAATCAGCAAAAGCAGTGTACTCGTATCCAACCTCAACCTGCGCGCTGGGAGTGAATATAGTATCGGGGTCAATCTCCTCGATAACTACCGCCACGTTAAAGGACGTGCAGTTGACGGCCTTAATGGCCAGCTTGCTAAATTCAGCTCTGCTCTTCTCGGGAACGAAGGGATCGTGAGTATCCGCGTACTCAGGACCGAAGGTACCTCTGTTACCGCCGTTAACGAAGGTGTAGGTGTCCATAATCTCAAACTTATAGTCACTTCTCGCAGAAACTATCTTGACACGCAGAGCCGTGCCGTTCTTATCTATCATATACGCGGTTCTGTTGTCGGGAGAGAACTTAATATCCTCGATATAGCTGAAGCTGTAATGTCCGAACCAATAAACCGTCTGTACTCCTCCGGGGAAGTAGATATCGTCCTGAATGATAGTCGTCTTTCTGTCGTTGGTAACCATTACTCCGCGGTGCCAGCTCGACGCGTAGCCCTTAAGGGTATCGGTGTTATCAAATACGACATACGAGCCGTGCTCGTTGTAGGAATAATCAATACTCTTACCGATACTGTTAAGCTCCTGTCCGTGAGGAACGGTATCAGGCTGAGAGGTCATACAGATGGTGTTGTTACCCTCTGCGTTCATACGGTAGTATCTGTATCTGGTCTCTGCGGGCCAGAAGCCTGACACGTTATATTCCTCTGTACCAATGTCAATGAACCATACGGTGCCCTTGTTGTGATATACGAAGGATCCCGCGTCAATCTGTCCGTGGTCGAGGTAGTTGTTACCCGACATCGCGCCAACGAAGAGCGCTCCGCGCTCCCAGGAGGATCTCGCGCAGTAGAGCTCTATGCTCTTGGCATAATAGTCAAGCTCAACCGATTTGCTCTCTATCTCTTCCATAGGATAGTAGAGAAGGTCGTAGATTGTAACCGTTTTACCCGATGCAAGATGAGAAAGTCTTATGGAGGCGAGGCTGTTGTCACCGAAGTTATGAGCAACGTAGAAGAACAGGGAGGTATCCTGCACATCCATAGCGCCGTCGTGGTAGTTGAACATAAGGTTATCCGAGGACTCGGAGTGACAAGCAAAGTAGCAGGTCTTCTCAATTCCCCAGCAATCCATCATATTGTAGGTGCCGCCCGTAGCGGTAGAAAGCGCGGAGCACATCTCAAAGAACGCGTTAGTACCGTAGTTCCAATATCCTGTACCCTCGATGTACGCGCCCTCGGGAGCATATACTATCATGCCAACTTTTGCTAGGGATTTGATATTGCTCGAAATGAGGTAGCCCGCATCTGTCTGATATCTTTCGTCGCCGATGATAGCAAGGGCGCCGATAACCATACCGGAGCTACATACCGCGTTCCAGTTGTTAGCTTTGTGAGTATAGTAGCTACCACTCTCACCGATAGGGGGGCTGACGAACGAGGTGGGAATTCTGTCTACAGAAAGCAGACCCTCGTAGGTACTGTGAGTATACAGAATCTCAGCGAGCTTCTTGACGTCGTATTTCTTGTCGCCAAGCACGTCGCCTGAGGGAATGGGCTGACCGTTCTCGTCAAGCGCGTCCACATACTGCTTCTCGCCGCTCTCATTAAGCACGGGATTTCCGCTATCGTCAACCAAAAGCTGCTGCTTATAAAGAGTGACGAAGCCGTCGCCGTCTACGTCCTCGCCGTTATAAAGCTTAACGTAGTCGTTGTAGGTCCAGTCGTAGAACATAGCGTAGGGAGAGGTTGCGTCAGCAACGTTGAGGAAGTGGCCGGGACCCCAGTGCTTCCACTCGCCCATCGCAAGCGCGAAGTCGTACATCGCGGGAAGATACTTTTCATCTCTGGTAATGATATATGCCGAAAGCATATCCTGAAGCATCAGCATACGGGCCTCGGGATTTGAGCGTCCGCCCTCGAGGTCGTAGCCCTCGCCTAAGCCGCCAAGCTCCTCGGAGTAGTAGGGCTGAATAAGACCTACCGCTCTTGTATAATACCTGAGCTCATAGCCATCCCAGCCATAGAGGTCACGCATATACTGGAGCATATTTTCCTTATCTCTTAGTCCCTGATATGTATCGTACTTGCCGTTCTCGTCGGGCAGGCAGTACAGCTTGTAAGCATATTCGCCATTTTCTATCATATAGTCGAAATGCTTTTTCAGAGTTTCGTTATAATTCTCGTCGCCGGGCTCTGCGGTATATGCAGCGTGAAGCCTGTCGAGAGTTTCCTGATTGGTATGGATATAAGGATGAGTGAAGTTGTTGGTATAATCCTTAACATCCTCGATGACTTCATCGGGTGTCGCATAATCAAAGACAAACTGCTTCATCAGCTCTACCATATCAACAAGATTGGTGTCGCGGTTGATGACGTTGTCGTCGGGAGTCTGTGTAATTACGATAAGTCCAAGCGGGTCGTAGTCTACGTAGTATCCGGGAAGGATAGTTTCAATATCGTAGAGATTTATAGCTATATATTCGTTGCCATCGGCATCTGTAGCGTATCTAGGCGCGTTGAGGAGTTCGACGCTCTTTCCGCCAACCGTGGCAGTCGTTGTCTTCGTGGAAATAAATGAAGAAGATGTTCCCGTGGAGATGTCGATAAAGGTGCCGTCCTTATGCACGTAGACGGGGTATCCGCAGTGCTCGAGAATGGGCTCGAGAGCTACCCAGATAATTCCGTCGTCGTCCATATAAGGCGCGCCGTAAGCCTCACCCTTACTGTTGGTGAGAATAGGAGTGCGAGTATCCTCGTTGCCAACCTTGTAATTCTTTCCGGAGAAGTCATAGTCAACGTTGAGCTTCAGAGCGTAGCTCTCCCAAAGGTAATTGGTGAGAGTCTTGTCGCTGCCCGTGTTGTTACTCATTATATCTACGGTGATGCCGTACTTATCGTTGACCTTCGAGCCCTTTGGGCCGTCAAGGGGAACCTTGCCGTAAGCATTGGAATAGTTATAGCACTGAACGTTATCAAGGCACACGCTTCCGCCAAATGCATCCTCCTTCTCGCCCGAGGTACCAATTCTGAAATGGTTAAGTCCCTTACCGGTATTTTTTCTTCCGGTGAAAAGATAGGTTCCGTAGAGATTAAGCTCGCCTGTCTCTCTGTACTCAGCGGTATTTCCCCAATAGAAGCTAACCGTGAAGTAATCGCTTTCGGGCAAGCCATCGTTAGGATCTCTGTCATAGGTATAATCGAATACGAAGGCGACGTGCATCCACTCATCCTCAAGCTTGAAGGCGGGATTGTCCTCTTTTCTCTCGGAATCGTCCTTTTCGGGATTCTGGGGAACGAGGAAATAGAACTGGTTATCCTCGATATTTACAAGCGCCCAGTCGTGTCTTGTCGCGCTTCCGCCTCCCATCGTACCAAAGGTAATGAAGGTCTTTATATTCGCATAGTCATCCGACTTAATATCAAACTCGAATACCGAGCCTATTCTGTCGTTATTATCAAATCTCAGCTCACCGTACGAGTTAGCCGAGGACTGAACGGTCAAACGCCAGAAATAGTTGTAATTATAATCCTGTGTCATCTCGTAGTCGATGGTACTGGGGCTTCCGCGGTCGTTCCACTGAACACCGTTGCCAATGTCCCAACCCTCATCGTATGTACGGTTGTAGAGAACCAACACATCCTCTTCCTTGGGCTGTTCCTCCTCTTCTGTCTCTTCTGCAAAAGCAAAAACAGAGAGCATAGACAAAAGAAGCGAAAGCATCAGAATCAGCGAAAGGATTCTCGTCATCTTGTTCTTCATAAAAATCTCCTTTGCGTAATTTACTGATTATAGCATAACACCCAAAATATCCAAAGTCAATAAGCTAAAAAATTTATTTTAAATAGTGAGAGCGAGATGAACAAAAATGACTTTTGGCTTATGTCGAGATTGCACAAAGCTCTTTTTTTCGAAGCTCCCGAAAGGTATAAAACCGCGCTTTTCCGCGACAGAAAAAAGCCCGCAGTAAGCGGGCTCGGTTGTGAGTATAACGCTACGGGCTATGCGCCCTCTTCGTTCTCCGAGTCGACGCTTTGCCCTATATCGGTCTTTTTAAACCTGAAAAGAAGGCGCGCCATAGCTCTTTTATTGAAGGGCAGGAGCGGGTACAGATAGTGATGCCTTCCCGTGACGGTGGTATTCGTCGCAACAAGAAAGACGAAAAGAGCAAATCCCAGAGCAAGCCCCCATACGCCGAAGCCAAAGACAAAAATCAGCGTCAGCACCCTGACATACTTGAAGGCGTAGCCAAGCTCAACGTTCTGCTGAGCGAAGCCCGCGATTGCCACGAAAGCCATATAGAGTATCACGTCCTCGCACAGCCACCCGACACCTACGGCAAAGTCTCCAAGAAGCAGAGCGCCGACAACCGAGAGCGAGTTCGAGAGCATATCGGGAGTGTTCATCGATGCTATTTTCAAGCCGTCGAGCGCCGCCTCGACCAGAAGAAGCTGCAGGATTATCGGCAGAGCCCCGGGCTCGTCGGGAATAAGAAAACGCAGCGCATCGGGCAGATAATCGGCGTATTCAAGATACAGATACCAGATTGGAGTTATTATCACCGACAAAACTAGAATTGCCGTGCGGATTATTCTCAGATATGTGCCCGTCAGGGGCGGAAAATAGAAGTCGTCCGTCTGCTGAAGAAAGTCAAAAACAGAGGTAGGCAATATCATAACCTGGGGGGTCGTGTCGCAAATTATGAGTATACTTCCCTCCAAAACCTGCGAGGCGGCAGTGTCGGGGCGCTCGGTCAGGCGTATCTTCGGAAACGGATTTAACCAACCCCGTCGAATAAGGCTCTCCGCAAGGCTCTGATAACCAAGAGTCAGGGTATCTGGGCGCAGGTGCTTAAGCTTTTTCTTCAAATCACTGACGGTATCCTCGTCCGCAACGCCGCGCATATAGCACATTACAACGTCGGTTGCCGATGCTCCGCCGAGATTGAAATGCTCCATAGTCAGCCTGGGGTCGCGTATTCTGCGGCGGATAAGCGCGGTATTCATAACCATAGTTTCGACGAAGCCGTCGTGCGCGCCCTGCATAACCCTGTCGCTGTCGGGCTCTGCGGTTGTTCTCGCAGGATAAGTCCTCACGTCTACCAGAATCGCGTTTTCTCCAAAGCCCTCGCCAATAAGCGCCGCCTGACCCGACAGGACAGCCCTGACTATGTCCGAGACCTCGCTTGCCAGCTCAACCTCAACGTATGGCAGACCGCGAGCGACCTCAAGCGCCGTACCTATCGATCCAAGCTCAAGCATATTCGTCATTATCCTCTGCATCTCGCTGTCCTTGACAAAGCCGTCTATAAAGAAAAAACACATATCGCGGCTTGTAACGGTAAGATGCCTTTCGATAAGGTCAAAGCTGTATGACACCCCAAGCGCTTCTCTCAGAGTGGATATATTGTTCGTGTGATCATTCGTCAGCCTCATTATTCACCAATATCCTTTCGCTCCTTATTTTTCTCAACGATTTCCGTTTTATACAGAAAAATGTAGAAGGGAGCTTGTATTTGGCGAGCTTAACCGTCAAAACGCCGCTAAAAAGCGACACGGGGCGCGTTTAATTTCCCTTTTAGCTCTTCGGGGAGCGAGCACCGCCCTGCGTGAGAAAGCATTGAACGCACAGTCAGGGGCCAAAAGAAAACGCCCGTATGGGGAGTTATTCCCTTCGGGCGTTTTCTGATATATAAGTGTTATTCACTCCAAAAATCTGACCAGCTCGTCGGCGAAAAGTCCTCCGAGCTTCAGCTGGCTCATTGAATCATAGTGAGGAATATCGGGAGCTCCCTCAGGCTCAAGGTCGCAGGTAAGCCCCTCCGAGATGGTATCAACGAGGGCGTTCATATCACTCGATTTGGCAACCGCATCCTTCGATTGATTGACAAGCTCGTAGTATACCCAGAAGGCAGGGCTCGCGGCGATATACGCGTCGATAAAGGCAATTCCGTCCTCGTCGGCATAGCGGGAGAATTTTCTTCTTATATCCTTAATCAGGTTGGAAAGATTATCTCCGTATTCGGTGGCTGTTTCAACAGAAAACGAGTCCGACTCGCCCTGCATCCAGCACATACCCTCAATTTTCGCATCGTATCCCTTCCGAAGCATGTACTCCATACTTGTTTCGACGTACTCAACGAAGGATTTATACATTGGTCCGGTTTTGCCCCTACTCGACGGTGATAACCACTGCGAATGAAGATTAGAGCCGCCCCAGGCGCACTTGATTATAAAAAACAACTCGTCGGGATACAGCTCGTGCAGCCTTTGTGCAAGTCCGAGCTCAGGACCGAAAAAGCCGCCTCCCTCGCCCTGCCGCACGGAGCAGCTGACAAAGCCGTCCGAGCTATTGGTGCCAGTAGCGAAGTAGTTGATATACACGTTACTGTAGCCCGCCTCGTACTCGGCATATTTTTCGGGGGTGACGTTTTTCTTAAGATAATCGTCGCGGCTACAGCCCGAGGCGTTTGACTGTCCGCCGAGCAGAATAACCCTTGCCCGTCTTCCGTTTCCGTCGGGGAGAGTGTCATTAACGGTGAATTTCATTCTGCCGTCGTTGTATTCCCGAACGCCTAGAAAAACGCCGACACCCACCGCGAGCAGAATAAGGAGTGCTATGGCGGAAATAATAACCTTTTTTCTTTTCATTTTTCTCTTTTCCGTCGGAGCGGCAGGTCTGCCGCAGGACTCTAAAAATTTATAGCTCGGTGGGCTGGAAGGGAGTGAGCACGAAGGCGTCCTCAAAATCAAAGCTCTCAGGGCTCACGTCATCAAACATTCCGTAGTGGAGCGGTACGGCTCTGCCTGCATCAAGCTCGTAGGCGAAGTCAGCCGCATCCTTGGCGTTCATATTGTTACCGTAGCCGTTGATAGGCAGGAAGGCGTAGTCGACTCCATCATCTACCAGATCCATAACGTCGTCGAGAACGTCATAGTTATAGAGCGTATCACCACTCATATAGAAGGTCCTCTCGCCGTCGTCAATTATAATGCCGATAGCAGTCCTGTCGTGATGCTCTGCTCTGACCGAATAAAAGGTCAAGCCGCACTCACTCCATACCGAATGAGGAGAAAGAAGCACGTAGTTGTGTCCACAGCCAAAGTGGCGCACTCTGTTGTAAGCGCCCTCTGAGCAGAGAACCGTCATTTTTCTATCAACTCCAAGAACACCCATAAGTGTCGCATCGTCAAGCCTGTCGGGTTCGGTGTTGGTGATAACGAGAATATCTGCAGATACTCTCTTGTATTCCTCGGGCACGGGTATTCTGCGGTGACGCTCGGGGTCCGTATCTCCTATACTGTCGGAAAGATACGGGTCGACCAAGACGCGCATCCTACCGTTATCGAACAAAAGTCCCGCCTGTCCAAGCCAGGTAACCTTCATAATATACTCCTTCCACGGCAAGAACCGTTAAAGCAAATTTGTTAACTAAGATTTACAATTATCATACCGACAACACCCGAAAGCGCGCCAACAGCGCCGCCCGCAAGAACGTCGGAAAGAAAGTGATATCCGAGAAGAACGCGACACGCCCCCACGCATACACCCAAGCCAAGAAGAACTATTCCAAGCGGAAGATGGATAAAGCACACAGCGGAGCCGATAAGCATTGCAGACAGGGTGTGTCTGCTTGGGAAGCTCTCGCCTCGCCTGCCCTTAACCCTGAGTCCCTCAAGAAGCGGAGTATCAAGAGCCTCGTAGGGTCTTGGTCTGTTGATGACGCGCCTGAGAACCGTACCGAATATGAACGGAATAAGGGTAACTGCGAGCAGCTCTGCCCCAAAGACCAAATTCCGAAAGAGCTCAAAGCCAAGCACGGAAGCATAGGAAATCGCTATAACCGCCGATGCCAGAAGCGACAGATAATAGAGCGCTACCGTGAGGCGCGGTCTTGAATAAACTCTCTCGTACATTGTTAAGAGCCTTTCTTTCTGCGTGCTCATTTTTTCTTTTCCCTTCTCGTACGGCTCATCATAGCCTTGATGTGCGCATTGTCAAACCATTTCTCAAGCTGAGAGCGGAAGAAATTCATCAGCACGGAAAGGATAATACCGAGCGAGAGCATGAAGATGAAAAATCTCGGATTGTCAAGCACGTGCTTGAAGCCGAAGATGTTGACCCTGATAAGCACGGTTTCCATAAGCACGCTGAGCGAGATGCCCGCGGCAAGAAGCACGCCTACAAGAGAAACCACCGCCGCGCGCCATCTAGTGAACGGACGGCAGGCATATATGAGATTGGTGAATCCAACGAGAGTGACGACGCACATTGCCACCGCGTTTCTGCACTCAACGGGAATGTCCGCCGAGAACTTTCCGATAAGCAGAATAAGAAGCGTCGGCACGAACATAGCGATAGCGCAGGGGAAGGATTTAACCAGCACTCTGTCAAGGAACGAACCTTCTATTCGCTTATCGTTGGGCTCAAAGGCAAGAGCGAATGATCCTATACCTATGATGAAGAATTCAAGGAACAGGAAGTTGTTCGGGTCAAAGGGATAGCCCGAAACGGTGATAAGAGTGAACAGCGATATAAATATCGTGAATATCGTTTTCATAAGGTAGAGCACAGCCGACTGTCTGACGTTGTTGATACAGCGTCTGCCCTCCGTGACGACCGCAGGCAGAGATGAGAAGTCCGAGTTCATCAGGACTATCTGCGAAACCTTCGCCGCAACCTCGCTGCCATCCGCCATAGCTATGGCGCAGTTGGACTCCTTGAGGGCAAGTGTATCGTTGACTCCATCGCCCGTCATAGCCACCGTGTGACCCTTCTTCTTCAGGGTCCTGATAATAAGCACCTTCTGCTCGGGAGTGACTCTGCCGAATATAGAATACTCGTCGCATATCTCAGCAAGCTCCTCGTCAGTGAGGTCCTCGCAGGATATATACTTATCGGCGTTTTTGATGCCCACCTTCTTCGCTATCGCAGAAACGGTAGCGGCGTGGTCGCCGGAGATAACCTTGATATTGACGTCCTGGCTCTGAAAGCGCTCAATGGTAGATACGGCGCTCGCCCTGATTCTGTCAGCTATGCACACAAGAGCCACCGCCCTACCCCGTGTCGAAAGATTTGGCATTTCAGCTAGCACGAGAACTCGCTCGCCGAGAGCCGCGCGCTCGTTAATGAGCATATCTGTCGCCTCGGTTATCTCGCAAGGTGCGAAGTGAGGCGCTCCAATGGCGAAGCAGCCGACCTCGGCAACGTCCATCGCCGAGTATTTTCTCGACGAGGAAAAGGGTATTGAGTCGCGTATAATTCCCTGTTTTTTTCCAAAATAGGAGATAAGAGCGCGGGAGGTCGCGTTGGTGGCGTTTTCCTCGCCCTCAAGATACGCCATAATCTCGGCGATTTTCTCCTCGGATATGTCCGCGAGCGGAATAACTCCCGATACCACCATAGTACCGTCGGTAATCGTGCCCGTCTTGTCTAGGCAGAGCACGTCGGCGCTTGCAAGCATCTCTATGGAGTACATATCCTGCACAAGCGCCTGCTTTTTCGCCAGGGTCATCTGGCTCACCGAGAGTGTCAGTGTAACCAGAAGATATATTCCCGAAGGAATCATACCAATAACGGAGCCGCAGGTCTTCAAAACCACCGTTTTGGCAAGCTCGTAGCCGTCAAGCTCTACGCGGTAGAAAAGCCAGTTGGCAAGCAACATCAGCGCCGCCATCGGAAGAATGAAGCCGCCTATGAATTTGATAAGCCTGTTAAGGTCGCGGAAAAGGTTTGAGGAGGGCTTTTTGAAGTTCTTCGCCGCCTTCTCGAGGGTGTGCACGTAGTTGTCCTTGCCCACTCTGTCAACCTTAGCGAAGGCGCTGCCGCTGACGATAAAGCTACCTGCGAGCAGTCTGTCGCCCGCCTCCTTCTTGATAGGCACGGACTCGCCCGTAATCATACTCTCGTTAGCCTCGCAGACGCCGCTGATAACGATAGCATCGCAGAGCACCTGTCTGCCGAGCTCGACTCGCATAACCTCGCCGAGCACTATCTCGCTCTGGTCTATATCCCACAACTGTCCGTCGCGGACTACCGTCGCCTTCGGGTCTGTCGTCACCGACAGCTTTTCCACCGTATGCTTCGCTCGCATCTGCTGAAAGACCGCGATAACGAGGTTGGGAATAACGATAAACAGGAAGGTGAGGTTGGTATACGCCTTGAACAGCACCAAAACCACCGTTATTATAGCCCAGATAAGATTGAAGAAGGTCAACAGATTTTCAAGAAGAATCTGCGTGTATGTCTGTCCCGCTCTCTCCTTGACCACGTTGACGTAGCCGAGGTCTATCTGTACGTCGACGTCCTCGCTCGTCAGACCCTCGGGAAGCTCCGGCTCGGGCTCGGGCTCTGCTTCGTGGACGATGCTCTCTATTTCCTCCTGTGTAACCTCAGGCACGGGCGTCTCTGCGGGCTTGATTTTCTCAATTAACCCGAGCACCCATCCCTTCGTTTTCTCAAAAAAATTCATTTCGCTCACTCCGTATATTAAACGCCGCGCGGGCGTGTTCATATTAAAAATATATTTTTGGTGATAATATCATACCACAAATCCTCGCCCGATGTCAACCAAAAACACCCCCTCGCACAAAAAGTTAACTCTTTATTTAAAATTTACCTCTCCCTCTCGGCAAGAGGGGTATTTTCGAGCGCAGCTTGACCGAGCCCATACTACATACGCCTGTATTTTCCGGGAGTTGACCACATATTTAAAATTTACAGCGGCAGGGCTTGACAATTATAAAAAAATGATATATAATTGTGTGACAAAACAGATAAAGACTGTGACGAAGACAGTAGCTATGGGGAAATGGCGCAGCGAGTCGGGTTTGGTGTGAGCCGATGCATATTATCCATAAGTGAATATCACTTCCGAGTCGCGCGCCTGAAAGGGAACGAGTATGGCGCGACGCGAGCCCCGCGTTATCGGGCGCATATTGATAGATATGTGAAATAGGTGGTTATTTTCCGTTTCCGTATGGGGACGGTTTTTTTGTTTAAAATTTGAGAAAATAGAGGAATGAAAAATGGAAATCTACGAAAAGGTACAACCGAACCTTAACTTCGTCGAGCGCGAGCGCAGTCAGCGTCGCTTCTGGGAGGAGAACGAGATCTTCGAGAAGAGCATCGAGCTTCGCTCCGGCTGTGAGAATTACACCTTCTTCGACGGTCCGCCTACCGCGAACGGAAAGCCTCATATCGGCCACGTCCTGACCAGAGTTATCAAGGATATGGTTCCCCGTTATATGACTATGAAGGGCAAGAGAGTTCTCAGAAAGGCGGGCTGGGACACACACGGTCTTCCCGTTGAGCTTGAGGTCGAGAAAAAGCTCGGCATCGACGGCAAGGAGCAGATAGAGGCGTACGGCCTTGAGCCCTTTATCGCGCACTGTAAGGAATCGGTATGGAAATACAAGGAAATGTGGGAGGACTTCTCGGGCACCGTCGGCTTCTGGGCTGATATGGAGAATCCCTATGTCACCTACACCAACGATTTCATCGAGTCCGAGTGGTGGGCTCTTAAGAAAATCTGGGACAAGGGCCTTCTCTACAAGGGCTTCAAGATTGTTCCCTACTGCCCGCGCTGTGGCACACCCCTCTCCAGCCACGAGGTTGCGCAGGGCTATAAGACCGTCAAGGAGCGCTCCGCTGTAGCGCGCTTCAAGTGCAAGGATGAGGACGCTTATTTCCTCGCCTGGACGACTACCCCCTGGACACTTCCCTCCAACGTCGCGCTCTGCGTTAACCCCGAGGACACCTACTGCAAGGTCGCTTGCTGTGACGGCAGAGTGTACTATATGGCTAAGGAGCTTCTCGACACCGTTCTCTCCCCCTTGGCTAAGGAGGGCGAGGCGGCTTATGAGATTCTTTCCGAGATGAAGGGTAAGGAGCTTGAATACCGCGAGTATGAGCCTCTTTTCGAGTGCGCAGGCAAGGAAGCGGAAAGACAGAAGGCTAAGGCTCACTTCGTCGTCTGCGACAGCTACGTCACTATGTCCGACGGTACGGGTATCGTACACATCGCCCCCGCCTTCGGTGAGGACGACTCGAGGGTCGGAAAGAAATACGGTCTGCCCTTCGTGCAGTTCGTCGACGGCAAGGGCGAGTTAACCGAGGCCACCGACTACGCGGGAATCTTCGTCAAGGACGCCGACCCGCTTATCATAGCCGACCTCGACAAGGCAGGCAAGCTGTTCTCCGCTCCCAAGTTCGAGCACGAGTATCCGCACTGCTGGAGATGCAACACCCCCCTCATCTACTACGCGCGTGACACCTGGTTCATCAGAATGACCGAGGTGCGCGAAAATCTTATAAGAAACAACAACACGGTTAACTGGATTCCCGAAAATATAGGCAAGGGCCGCTTTGGCGACTGGCTTGAAAACGTACAGGACTGGGGACTCTCGAGAAACAGATATTGGGGAACTCCCCTCAACATCTGGGAGTGCTCCTGCGGTCACCGCCACGCCGTTGGCTCTATCGAGGAGCTTCGCTCAATGTCGGACAACTGTCCTGAGAATATCGAGCTTCACCGTCCCTTCATAGACGAGGTTACTCTCCGCTGTCCGGAGTGTCAGGGCGAGATGAAGCGCGTCAGCGAGGTTATCGACTGCTGGTTTGATTCGGGCTCGATGCCCTTCGCTCAGTGGCACTACCCCTTTGAGAATCAGGAGCTCTTCCACAGTCAGTTCCCTGCAGACTTCATCAGTGAGGGCGTCGACCAAACACGCGGCTGGTTCTACTCTCTGATGGCTATATCCACTCTCATCTTCGACTGCGCGCCCTATAAGAACGTTCTCGTTCTCGGTCACGTGCTCGATAAGGAGGGACAGAAAATGTCCAAGTCAAAGGGCAACGCGGTGGATCCCTTCGAGGCGCTCGCTACCTACGGCGCTGACGCTATCCGCTGGTACTTCTACTCCAACTCTGCACCCTGGCTTCCCAACCGCTTCTTCGGCGACGCCGTTGTCGAGGGACAGAGAAAGTTCATGGGAACTCTCTGGAACACCTACGCCTTCTACGTGCTCTACGCCAATATCGACGGCTTCAACCCGACAGAATACACTCTCGACAAGGACAGCCTTTCGGTAATGGATAAGTGGATTCTCTCAAAGCTCAACTCGGCAGTCAAGTCGGTTGACGAATATCTTGACGCCTACAAAATCACCGAGGCAACCAGAGTCCTCGAAAATCTTGTCGACGAGCTCTCCAACTGGTACGTGCGTCGCTGCCGCGAGCGCTTCTGGGTGAAGGATATGCCCACCGACAAGGTCAACGCATATATGACCCTCTACACCTCTCTTGTTACCATCGCGAAGATTTCCGCGCCCATGATCCCCTTCATGACCGAGGAGATATACAGAAATCTCGTATGCTCGGTTGACAAGAGCGCGCCCATCTCGGTGCATCTGTGCTCCTTCCCCGAGGCGGATATGTCACTCGTTGACAAGGACCTTGAGGAAAATATGAAGAAGGTAGTCGACGTCGTCGTCCTCGGCAGAGCGGCAAGAAACGCCGCGGCTATCAAGAACCGTCAGCCCATAGCGAAGATGTACGTCAGAGCAGACAAGGCGCAGGACGAGAGCTACGTTTCCATCATCCGCGAGGAGCTTAACGTCAAGGAGGTGGTCTTCACCGACAACGTGCGCGAATTCACCACCTACAGCTTCAAGCCCCAGCTTCGTACCGTGGGTCCCAAGTACGGTAAGTATCTCGGCGGCATCAGAAACGCTCTTTCCGCCCTTGACGGCAACGCCGCTATGGACGAGATAGATGCGACGGGACTTCTCACCCTTGATGTCGGCGGAGTCAAAATAGAGCTCACCCGCGACGACCTGCTTATCGAGATGACCAAGAAGGAGGGCTTCGAGTCGCTCTCCGACAAGGGAGTTACCGTGGTTATCGACAAGCGTCTCACCCCCGAGCTTATCGAGGAGGGCAACGTGCGCGAGATTATCTCCAAGATTCAGACGATGAGAAAGGACTCGGGATTTGAGGTAATGGACCGCATCCGTGTCGCGTTCTCGGGCAATAGCACCATCGACGGAATAGTCGAAAGAAACAGAGCTGAAATCAGCGAGCAGACGCTCGCCGACGAGGTTCTCCTTGACACCGTTCTCGAAAACGAGAAGGAATGGAACATCAACGGCGAGAAGGTTACAATCTCGGTTGAGAAAGTCGCTTGTAATTAATTAAATCCCTGAAATAGCAGAGGGAGAGGCAAATTGCCTCTCCCTTTTTCGTTCTTCTGTTTTTCGGAAGTATATTCGTCACTCCCAGTCAAATTCGAGCTTCACTCTGTTATTCTGGCAGGTGAGGCTCACACCCATACCAACGCCGAGCTTCTCCGCCACGAGCTTGGTATCCGCCATCAGCCTCTGCATCAGCCTTTTCTGATTTGGCTCTGCAATCTCCGAGGTGAAGCACAGAGAGGGCGCTCTCTTTTCAAGCGCCTCCGTCAGTCTGACCCTGAACTCCGCGTACGAGCTGATAACCATATCACCGACGTCCTCACGCTTAATAGTCATCAGGTCCTCGACCTCGTCGCCCTTCATACTGCTCGTACAAGCGGGAAAATCCCCTCTTTTCCAGACGTGGCTGTCCGCCATATCTGCATCCGACCAGTTGAGGTAGCCGCGATAGTAGGGCTTTTTCTTAAGTGGGTTACAGCCGAGCATGAAGGTAACGTCAAGGTGATAATATACACCGTCAATCTTGACTATATTCCAGGCGTGAGGCCCCCACGGCTGCGTGCCCGTCGGGTCTCCGCCCTCGCCGGTGACGTAGATACACTCTATGCCGAGATTGTCAAAAAGATACTTGACCGCCTTGGATATACCGCTGCACTGTCCTATAAAATTGACGAGCACCGAGGCGGCGTTCTGATGAAACCTGTGGTTGACAGAATATGTGACGTTCTCAATAATATAATCGCAGACTATTTTCTCGACTTCAAGCTGTGAAGTACAGCCCCGTGTCAGCTCCTTCAGCTTGAAGAGCTCCCTTTTCATACCCGTCTTGTAACGGATAATCTCCTGCGGAGTGTATATATGCTCAGAGATAAGAGTACCACATCTGACTCCGCCGAGAATGCTTCTCACCTCCGCCTTAGCGCCGTTGGACATATAAAACAGCTCGGGGTGGTCGTTGTACACCGCGGTGTACGTATCAAACGCCTGCTCGTGAGTTGTGGTGAAATGCACTCGACATCCCCCCTCCGAGAAAACCCTCACCGCGTCCTCGTACACCTTTCTCTGGTGCGCGGGGAGCCTTGATTTATAGAACTCGTTAACCATACTTACTCCGTGTCGCTCGGACTCTTCTGTGTGCGGTCCTGGTGAACCCTGACCCACTCCTCTGTGCCCGCGAGAATAAATTCGCTGTCGTTTTCAAATCCCTCGGTATAGGTCTCGATAACCCCACTGACCTCGCCGCTGTTTGAGCCGACCGTCATAGACATATTTTTGTAGTCCTTATTCATATAGATGTATCTTGCCTGAGAGTCCCTGACCTCACAATCGGTGATTTTTCCACCTGAAATATTGAAGCCTGCGAGCGTGCCGTAGTTTATATGGGGCAAGAGCGTATTGTATCCGATGGTTATCTTCGCTCTGTCGATAGTCAGATTTCTTATCGAGCCGAAGTTGTTGCACACCATACCAAACGACTGCGGCATCATTCCCGTGCCGTATCCCTCAGGAACACTTGCCATATTTCCCCCGGCGGAAAAGTTCGACAGCGTGTGTCCTCTTCCGTCGAAAACGCCCTTGAAATTGACGTATTTTCCGTACCAGGTTACCTTCTTGCCGCCGAAGTCAATATCATTTTCAAGAACGAAGGCGGTGTCGTAACTCTGCGGCGCTCTGCCGAATATACGCATATCACTCGCATCACTGATATAGTACACATTGTCGGTTGAGCTGTATATCGCCACACCCGTGACGGCTATGAACGAAAGACAGAGGACAACCAGCCAATTAGCCACCTTCTGGCTCTTGATGCTTCTGTCCGCCCTGTGCCGTATCGGAATACTGATAAGTAGAAGCGAGAGCACCGAAACCACCGCTATCCAAAAACCCCAGTGCATCAGCCGGTAAATCGCTATCGGGAAGGCGAAGGTTATTATAACCGCCACGAGCATAACTCCTATACCGACAAGAAACAGCGGCAGCCACGCACGGTGGGTGAAGCTGTCAAAGGCGGCGCCAAGGCTACTGATGCGGGTAAGAATAGCGCCTCTTTTGGCGGCGGGAACGTAGTTTTCAAGATAATACCAGACGGGAGCCAGCAGTACAGCGAGAACCAAAAGCGCGGGAATCGCCGCTACAATCGCCAAAAAGGACCAGCCCCGTGCTAAATTTTTCAGTCCCCAGAGCAAAATTTTCTTCGCAAGCCCAAATCCGAGATTGCTTCCCGAAATCAGCGTTTCGACGAAGGCTATCATTATCACCGCGCCAAAAAAGCCGACTGCGAGAGATAACAGAACCCCCATAGAGCCCGAAAACGCCACGCAGGAAAGCACGGACAGGCATAGCGCAACAAAAAGATAAATAATCATCTTCTCTCCTTAGGATAAAACAAGCAGAGCCCGTTTTTCATTATATATATCGCGGATGTCAGTCGACATAGCCGCAGTCCTGCTCGACAACACCCGAGCTCTCACCAATGTTAGAACCAACCGTGTTGGCAAAATAGTCCTTCTCTCTGGTTGGCCTTCTGTAGCGACAGCCAATCACGGCACAGTTTTCAATCCTGCCGCCCTCGCCATTCACACCCGTGAGCACTCCGAAATATTGATATGCGAGCCACGGATTCGTCCAGCCGATGAGAATTTCCGCATCCTTGAGCGTCAGGTTTCTTATATCTCCGAGGTTGCTTGCCACAAGCCCCGAGGCGTAGTATGGAAAAGACTTCGATGAGGCCTTGACACGAAAGTTCGACAAAGTGTGACCCCTGCCGTCAAAGACGCCCTTGAAATTGTTGTATTTTCCGTACCATCTGACGCGCTCGCCACCAAAGTCAATATCATTTTCGAGAACGAAGGCGGTTTTCTCATTCTGCGGCGCTCTGCCGAAAATGCGCATATCACTCGCGTCGCTGATAGAATATACTCTGTCCGTCGAGGAATAAACGCCTATGCTGACAATAGCGATAAAGGACAGGGCGAGAGCGCCCATAAAAAATGCGAGCCTTCCGTTATTTATATCTCTTTTCGCATAGCGCCTCGCGGGTATAACCAGAAGAAGCGCGGACAGGACGACGGTAATAACAATCCAAAAGCCGCAGTGCATATTTCTGTAGATAGCCTCGGGGTTATTGAAGGTCATAACCGACAACGCCGTCATCACACCGACGCCGGCAAAATAAAACACGAGCCATATTTTGTCAACAAAATTTCCGACAGCCGAGCACACCTGTGAAATGAGAGCCTCCACGCTTGCTGTGCCACCCTTTGGCGGATATTTGTCAAGATAATACCACAGAGGCGAAAGAAGCACAGCAAAGAGCAGAAAAGCAGGCACGGCAAGAGGTATACAGAGAAAGCTCCAACCGAAGAAAAACCGTCTTCCGCCAAAAAGAAACACTCGCCAAGCAATCCCAAATCCGAGATTGGTGCCCGAGATAAGCGTATCAACGAAGGAAATAACGGTAACCGACAAAATAAATCCCAAAACAAGCGACAGAAAGACTCCCATCGCTCCGGAAAAAGCCACAGAGAAAAGGGCTGTGACAAACAGGGCTACAAGCAGGTAAATAATCATTAGTCTTCCCTCGTCACCCTGACGGTCACAGAAACGTCACCCTCAAGATAGACAATATCCGACTCGAAGCCCGAAACGTAGGACATTTCGTCAGCCCTGACGTCCTCGATAGCGGGCTTGATAAGGATTTCGGTGTCAGAAACGGTCACGTCCTCGAGATTTTCATACGGGCAATTTGATATATAGAACTCGCACGGGTATCCCTCGTGCTGCTTAACGTCGTAGTAATTTGCCGTCAGGCTGAACCTGCAGTCCCTGACGGTGAGGTTTTTCACCGAGGAGCCGCCCTTGCATCTGAGAAAGGTGAAGCTGGGCGATGTAATCTCAACGGAAAAGTCAATTCCCGAAATAGTATACCCCTTTCCGTCAAGGATAAAGGCAACCTCCTCGCTGCCAAAGCCGTCCGAATCAAGCTCCTCGCCCGAGAAATCTATATCGCGCAGAAGCACAAGGTGGTAAGGCGTGTCGGATTTTGGCAGGTTTTCAATAATTTTGAAATCTCCCGCATCGTCGAAAACGAACACGTGATTTTTCACAGTCACAGCCGCGTTCAAAAAGAATATAAGCGAGAAAATCGACGTCACGATAGCTATAACGTAGTCCTTCGGACAAGTTTTGCTCCTTTTAAAGTGGGCTAGCGCGAGAAAGAAGGAGACGAGAATACCGTCAGCCACGACTATAATCGTAGCAATAAGAGCCGTCTTGAAGCTTGAGAGCCTGAAGGCCAGCTCGGGAAATCCGGTAAGAAATGCGTTATAAGCAAGCAAAACCACCGCCGCAGACAATAGTGCCGCGCGGTGAGTGATGAGGAAGGCACCCTTGAATGAAGCGCCGCCCTTTCTTTTCGTCGCATAAACGTAATTTACAGTGCCGCAGCTGAGCGCCACGGTAATGCCAAGAATAATAAGTAAGTACATAGAAAATACTCCGTTTTTTTCAGTTGGGATATACTATCGGAAAAATCTATTCTGCTTAAAATGAGGTGGGGCGTGTCATCTTTTGGGAAATTAAACTCCTCTGCACGCCCCATCACAAAAAAATCGAAGGCTTAAATCGCTTAAAAGCTCGAAATAGCAATCAGACAGAAAACCGAAGCCGCAATATAAATAAAATCGCGGACGTATCTGATAATCAGGTTTGAACGAAGCGACACCTTATATTTGATAAAGATAAACACCGTCCAGAACAGCGTTATCGCGGCGTCTATAACGACGATAACTGCAGGAATGAGTGCCGTAGCGGGACGCGCCAGGACGAGCGCAGTATCGGGAGATACGAAATACATAATAACGTATGCAAGAAGCACGGATGCCGCCGACCTGAAGGCGGCTCTTCTGGAAAGAGCAAAAATAATTTTCGGCAAAAGAACGTTATTGTTTTTCAGAGCATATACGTAGTTAAACGTACCGCTGGCAATCACCGCGACAGCAGATATTATAATAATTAAATACATTTTTCCTCCTTATTCCACCGTAACGGCGTTGTAGGGAATGCCCTTTCTGTAATAGTAACCGTCATACTCATCGGGCTCGGGATACTCGGGAATTTTTCCCAAAACGTTGATAACCCCAACTCGCAACTCGTTGTCCCAACCAACGGTGAGCGAATAATTATCATCGACTACCGCAATGCCCCGCTCTATATAGAGCTCAACACCCTCGACCGAGCAATGAGTAAGCTTTCCGTAGTTTTCGCCAACGATGACGCCGACTGCATTGAGATAGAAATATCCGTCCGATGTTACGTAGATTTTTGAGTCCCTAAAGCTCAGGTTCTTAATAAGTCCGTGGTTTTTCCTGACAAAGCCGACGCTCGTATCGGTATTCGTCTTCTTAACCAGAACCTCCGCCTCAAAGTTCGAGAGTGTGTGTCCCCTGCCGTCAATAGTTCCCTTGAAATCCTCGTACACGGAATACCAGCCTACTTCCTCTCCCCCGAAGTCAATATCCTCGGTTATAATGAAGAGCGTATTCTTCGTACAGGGCGCGTTTCCAAAGGCGTTCATCTCTCTGGCTGTGGAAATCTCAAAGGTCTTTCCAAGAGAAAGCATAACACCCAAAATAACCAGCGGAAGAACGATAATACCCAAGACTCTGGCAATCCTGTTGTACACGCGAGTAACATGATACTTCCTTATCGCAAGCGAACAGAAGAATACACTGAGCAGTAAAACACCCGCCGATATAGCGATAAGAACACCCCAATGTAAATAAGAGTATACAAATACGGGCTTAATTATCAAGATAACACCCGCCGCCAAGCCAAGAAGGATAACGGGCGCGATGATAAAGGGCAACGCTATTGTAAAGAGCTTCCATATAAAGCGGAAGAACCTTCCCACCGCGCGGAAGAACGCCTTTCCGTGGTAAATCATATACCAAAGGGGAGCAAGTCCGATGCCGCCGAAAAGAGCGCACCAGACAAAGACCTGCAGGGGCAAAAAGTGCACAAACCATAGAATCGGGTACCGAGCAAGCGCTAAAAATCCATTTACAGCGCCACGGAATCCGAGGTTCGAGCGGTTCGCCACCGTGTTGACAAAGGTCAGAAGCCAGAACGAGCCCACAGAAGCCAGAATAAAGGCTCCTGCGCTACCAAGCGCAAACCCCATCACAAAGCCAAGAAAGAGGGAAAACAGAAAAATAATCATTCGCTCTCCTCCTCTCTGACTATATTAAGTCCCGAAAGGTCGCTCGACACAAGCTCCGCGAATATCTCGCCAATCGAGGTTTTGTCAATGGAGCGGATATTGTCCATGGCGGGCTTAACAGTCACTGTGGTGTTAGTCATAGTTATTTCACTGCTGGCGAAAGCCTCGGAGTCGTTCCTCTTCGCCAGAGCAAAGTCGCACTTGTAGGACGAAAAGCTGTTCTCGTCATACCCGTTGGGGGTAAGGGTGAAGGAGCAATCCTTAAACACAATATTGTAGATAGGATAGAGCTCCTGGTATTTCGACGCGTCACCGCTGTATCCGTAGGCATTGAGGAAAAGCGCGTTCATCTTTTCCGTCAGGACAAACTCCGCGTTTAGGTTCAGAATAGACTTTCCATTGCCGTAAATTCTGTATCTCGCTCCCTCTCTGCCGAAGGGCTCGGTAATAGTCTGCCCCTCGAAGTCAATATCAGAGGAGAGATAGAAATACGCATTACTGTCGTCTTTTGAGGGGATATTTTTCAAAAGATTAAAGTCACGGGGCTCTGATAGCGAATAGGAATAGCTCGCCGCAGTCTTTCCTCCCGCAATCATAAGAATGAGCACGCATATACCGACGAGTATCTGCGATACGCCGAGGTTTGTCTTTCTCTCAAAGCTATATCTGTTGTAGATAAAGAGCTGCAAAACGCCGAGTATCAGGGAGAGAATAAACACCGCGATGCTTATTCCGTAAAACCAGCCGTAATGCACGTACAAAAAGGCGTACTCGGGGAAAGCATTGACAAGGGCGTTATATAAGAGCATCAATAAGCTCGCCACGAAGAAGGCAACTAGCAAGCCCTTCGAGCTGACCATTGATCTGGCGGAGCGATTTTTCAGGACGAGAACGTAGTTGATTCCGCCCGCGATAAGCACAAAAGCGCCCGCAATAACCAAAAATAGGTACATAAAATTCTCCGTTACTCGCTTTCGCCGACGTATGCCCAGCGCTTGGTCGAGTCGTTTCTCATTTCCTCGGGGAAGCGATCTCTTCCGCCGTTGTTATTAGCGCTGATGCCCTCGACGCCGTTGTACCAATTTCCTATTCTGAAGCTCAGATTAGTAGCGGAGGTGTCGTAGGTTTCATTTTCTGCTACTCTTATACCCGAGCCTGTGGTTTCGCAGTTGAGATATTTTCCGTTCTGGTTTTCCGCGGCAAACATACCAACATTGATAGTGCCGTAGTACTTCTTCGGCAATTCCACAGAGAGAAGAGCGCCGTCAATCTTCAGGTCACGGAATATACCGTTGTTGGTAATAACGAGTCCCGTACCCTTGTAATTCTCCTCGCTCTTGAGATTTCTCACCCTGTCTGTAACCTTGAAGTTGGAGAGGGTGTGTCCCTGTCCGTTAAACATACCCTTGAAGTTCTTGTATTCTCCGAACCAGCGAACCTCTTTTCCCTCAAAGTCAATGTCGTTTTCAAGCACGAAGACGGTATTCTTACCCTGAGGAGCGTTTCCGAAGGCGTTCATCTCAAACGCGCTTCCGATAAAGTGCGTCTGATTCGAGGACACGATAAGACCCGTGACAGTCGCGGGAATAATAGCGATAGCTACGATAAGAAGAATGGTGTATAACGGAGTGTTAAAGGAGTAATAGTTGTTGTCAACCATAGGCAGAGCAACTATAACGAGCACAGACGCCGCAATAAGAATAGCGAACAGCCAGCCCCAGTGCATAAGCGAGTAGAGGAATGTGGGAGCGATGAACATGAGCACGCAGATTATTGTCGAAATTGCGAGAATACCGACAGCAACCCACTGCACCGTTTTAGTAACCGTCTTATAGGTCCTGCAGTCCTCAACCAAGAACCAGAAGGGAGCCATAAACACTCCGCAGAAAAGGAACATAACTATATATACAATTCCGGGCAGTCCCAAAAGCATCCAAAGTCCGCCGTAATCTATACCCAGCAGCCCGAATACCTCGTTAGCCGAGTCAAGACCCGTGTTACAGCCCTGGTCTACGGTTTCTATGAACATACCGATACAGAAAGCCGCGATAAAGGTGATAAAGAAGGTGCCGAAGAAGTTAAATATACCGACAAAGCCGATAGCCGCGACAATTCCGACTATCGCCGCGATAACAAGATAGGCTATAGCTACCATTATCCTTCTACCTCCTCACCGTTGTTTTCATTGGGGATTTCATAATTTACAGTATAGCTGCCCTTGGACTCAACCTCAGTTTCATTGAAATATACAGAGAAGTCGCTATCGTTGACAATATAGACGACGTCGGGCGAGCCGATAAGCACCGCGCTGATTTCGGAGGGATTTATAGAGCGATAATTCTCCACAGCCTCGGTAACCCTGACACTTGCCTTGACGGTAACGCCGCTGAGCTCTATCGCATAATTGCTTTCGTTGGACGAGAAGAGAGCAAAATCCACCTCAATTCCCTCGTGAATATCCTCGTTATAGGCGTTAGGCGTAAGGACGATGGACATATCCTCGAAGATGATGTTCTTCATTTCGGATTCGTGGGATATTTCATATCCGTTCTTATGATAAAGCTGTCCCCCTATGAACATAGCCTCATTTTGCTTTAGCTCTCTTTCATAGCGGATGCCCCTGACGGTGTGACCGTTTCCGTTAATTGAGTAGCAGATATTCTTCCTTCCGTACTCATCCTTCACCTTCTTGCCCGTGAAGTCTATATCCTCAGTAAGCTCGAAGTAGTAGACGTTCTTCTTATCTGCGGGCAGGTTGTTGAGAAGATTGAAGTGCTGAGGCTTGGTAATCTCGTAGGTGTGCTTGTCAGCTCTCACGGGAGCGACAATGCCGAAAACTATAATCAAAAGACCGACGAAGGTCATAAGAGCGGACCAATAAGCCTCCGCGCTGTCGTTTATCAGAAGCACCATCATAAAGATGCATAGCAAAAATACGACGATACTGCATCCAAGAAACCAGCCCCAGTGAATATAAGTGAAAATAAACCTGGGAGCCCTCATAGCCAAGAGCCCGACTATCAGCATAATTCCGCAGGAAACGAAGCTGGCAAGATAAATGCTTTCCAAGGCAAAGCCCCTTCCCGACGAGCCGCGGCTGATAGAAACGTAGTTGTAGACACCGACCGTCAAAGCGAATATGACGAGCAGAGAAATTGGTAATATCATTTTTCCTCCTTATTCTGCGTCCGTCTCGGGCTCAGGCTTGTAGAGCTCTCCTGTGACGGTAACGTTGAATTTATTTCCCTTATCGTCCTCACCGCTCTCGGGCAGAACTGAGGCTATGGTAGAGGGAGTGAGCGAACGGTTGTATATAACCTCGTCCGCTATGATAACCTCTGCGTTAAGGGTAACGCCCTCAAGCTCGATATCCTTATCGAAGATTGAGTAGTTAAGATTGAGTCCCACGCGGTTTTCCTTGTCATATCCGTTAGGAGCAACGGTCAGGACGAAGCCGTCGAGTGTGATATTTGAAATTTTAGAGTAATAGACGTCGCTATTAGCCAGAACGATATACCCCGCCGTGAAGAGCGAGCAGTCCGCCTTAATATCATCCTCGCAGACAAAGCCCGAGAGGGTGTGACCGTTTCCGTCGATATAATATGTGAACTTTTCCCTGCCGTAGACAATTCTCGTTTTCTCACCCTCGAAGTCTATATCATCCGTCACCTCAAAGTGATAGATATACTCACTGTCGGTGGGCAGATTGTTAAGAAGATTGAAGTCCCCCGCGTCCGAGAGCTCGTAGGTGTGTATATCCGCTCTCACAGGAGCCATAATCAGCATAACAAGCAAGGGGATGAGCATAAATCCCGTGATACCGAGTATAGTTTCCTCAGCATCTGTGCGCGAGTAGCTGTTAAATCCTGCAATTACAAAAATGAAAACAGCTATCAGGGAAACGATGCTGACGCCAAGCAGCCAGCCCCAGTGAATATTGGTGAAGATAAACTGAGGTATAAACACGCCCAGAGTATTAATCACAATAAGCGTCAGCGTAGTCACCATAACCGAAACGGCGAAGCCAAGGAAGTTGAAGATTCCGCCCGAGCTGTTCGGATTTCTGACAACGAATATGTAGTTAATAACGCCCGCCGTTATTATAAATACGCCGAGCAGTATGCCAACCAAAAGCATTTATAGCACCCCCGTGTTAAATTTTCTTACCCCACTTGGATTTGAGGTTAATTCCTGCGGAAATCTTGTCGATAATCCAGAGAATAGGATCCTCAACGCCCTGAGGAGCGTATTTCATACCGTTCTGTACATGGCCGAGCGCAGAGGTCGGGAAGAACTGAATACTGCGGAACTTGGAGCGCAGAGAGTTCAAGAAGTTCGCCTCTCCGTACTCGAGCAGGAACTCCTCGCACAGCTTGTTCTGCGCCGCGAACCTCGTGGGCAGATTGTTGTCAAACATATACTGCTGTACCGCCTGCGGACCCATACGCTTAACCAGGTCGGGAATATCACACTTGGTGAATACAACCACGACGTCGGTCTTTATCATAGTCTTGGCGTCGATGCACTTAAGGCTCTCAAGGGTTACTATAAGGTTGTTGAGAACCGTGTCAAGCGCCTTGGTGCTTCTGGCGTAGTTATTGACGTTCATCTTCTTCTGCTGATCCATATAGAAGGCAGGGATGGAAAGCGGGTCAACCACCATAACGAAGGCGTTGGCGTTCTTATAGCCTATCTGCTCGCCAATCTTATCCTTGTTGTCAAACGCCTCTCCCGCAACGTCACAAAGAGAGATAAGGTTCTTGACCTTCTTTCCCTTGGGAGTGAGGTAGAAGCGGTAGTAGGTCATTCTCTCCTCACGGGTCTTGGGAGGGAGCATACCTCTGCTCATCGTGCTTCTTATATCGCCCATATTGTCGTCAAGGGTAGGATTGTATTCAAATACGAGATTGTTCTGAGAAGCAGATGCCTCAATCTGCTTGATAGCCATATTGACGAAGCAGGTCTTTCCCGAGTTGGAGCCGCCGACGATGGGAATCATTATCTCGGTGTGCTCTCCGCCGCCGTCAACTCTCTTGTTACAGTGAGGACAGATAGCCTCAAGCTTCTGTCTGCCGTTGAAGAAGGTGGTGGGAATCTTTCTGCCGCAGTTGCACTTTCTTCTGAGAATACCGTACACGCTGGGGCGCAGAGCGGTATGTACGTTTGAGCAAGCGGGGTTAGGGCATCTGTAGTAGGGCAGACGGAACTTGTTCTGGCACACGCTGCAGTGCGAGGAAATATGCTGAATAAGGCAGAACACGAAGTCGGCTAAAAACAGAAGCGAGTAGAAAACGTAGACTACCACGCCTGCCGCCGCAATACCCGCGATAAATACGCCCGAGAAGATAAGAACTCCGAGCAATATCGCCGCGGTGACGATGGAAAATACGACGAGGTCAACGACGACGGTGAAGATTGCCGCAACTACGTTGTCGGCAAAGAGCTGTACCACCCTCGAAAACTCGTTGGTGACAGGGCGGAAGGCGGTGGTCCAGGTCTTTTTCAGAATGTTCCAGACGTCCTTGTAGCCCTTGTCAAAAAAGTAGCTTTTTTGAGCAGGTTGTTTTTGCATTGGTATGCTCCTTTATATTTTTTATTTATTAATTATTATATTAATGAAGAGTTTAACCTATTTAATCGATGACTTAATTGAGGGCTTTAGGTGAAAAGACCGATAATTCCGCGGATAACCCACACGACGAACATAATAACGTAGTTTCCGGCAAATCCCACAAGGAGAAATACTCCGAAGCCCATTATATAATTCCACATCGACGAGTTATCTCTGGTGAAGCTGTCGATAATTCCGTCATCACCCGAGAAAGCGGAGAAAAATCCCGCCGCGCCCGCACAGACTGCGAAAATGAAGTAGAAGGCATAAACCCAGAAATCCCTGTGATAAAATAGCGCGTTGGAGTAGGTCACAAGCGAGATAAGCGTAGTTTCAATAAATCCGATAGCAAGCAGCGCCAGAATGTTCGCTATATACGCGGTCATAAATTTCGTTCTGTTGTATTCAAAGGACGAGCCGAATCTGCGCACCACAAGCGGCAGGGGCAGACTGCAAAGAATGATGGAGTTGAATAAGGAAACCACTATAAGCAGCCCCCTGCCCTCATAATCCCAGTCTAAATCGATAAGGCGAGGCGTCGCGAACCACAGACAGACCGTCGCGGCGAGCATAATGGCAACCGCGAAGCTCCTGAGCACCGCCGCCATAGCGTAGCTCGATATAGGTCTTCCCTTCGAGGATAAAATAGACGCTACGTAATTGAATATTCCAAACGCCAGAAGTATGATGCCAAAGCTGATATAAAAAACCATTTTTTCCTCCAATTAATCTGCCTGCCCACCGTTAGTGAAGGCTGGAAAATAGATTTATTTCTGCACTAGTAACTCCAAATTGCCAACCGTGTCACTTTAATTGCTCGATTTCTGTGTCAAAGTCCAAATACACCGCCTATGGCAAGCACTACTATACTGCCGCATATTCCAAGGGAGATGCCATATCCCGAAATAGCCAGAATATCCAGAACGCAGTACTTGAGATTATCTTCCTTCAAATAATCCTGACCCTTTCCGATACAATAACCAAAGCCGCCAAGAAAAAGCTCCATAGCGACAAACAACAGAAAGCCCGCGGCGAACAAGCCGTATATTATGAAAATCATAACGTTGTATGCGGTGTTACCGGGCTCAACCTGCGAGGCTATCAGATACAATAAAGAAACATATACAATTCCTACGAGCAACGAAAAGACGACGGATAACAAATATTTGATAATAAATCCGCCCCTCTTCGCATCGAGTCGATATAACGAGCCGTCAAGCTTGCCGAAAATCAGCATTGCAGGAAAGCTGAGTAGCACTATGGAATTGATAATTGATATAACCGTATCGACGGTCTGGTCGCCGCAATATAGAGCGTACGAGCGCATCAGCCAAAGGCAGATGACAGCGGAAAGTGCAAGCGCACCTGCGAAAAAGCGCATAGCGAGCTCTGTATCATCGGCGGAAAGAGGCTTCCCCTTCGACGCTCTCATTGACGACACGTAATTGAAGATTCCGAATGCCAGTATAATTATACCTAAACAAATTATAAGTACCATTTTTCCTCCGGGATAGTAATAAACCCATTGGCGCGTCCCCATCGGTTGACGGAAGCGCGAAAATAGATTTATTCTCACACGGGCGGCGCGTTGGACGCCACCCGTGTCTTTTTTTCTTGGGCGGTACGGGTTAAAGTATAACGCAGTACCGCTCGTGTTAGATTTTCTTTCCCCACTTCGCCTTCAAATTTATATCCGGGCTCACCTTATCAACGAGCCAGAGTATCGGCTCGTCAACGCCGATGGGGTTAAATGCCTGTCCACTCTCGCCAAGCGCCGAGGTGGTGAAAAACTGCAGGCTCTTAAACTGTGAGCGAATGGCGTTGAGGAAGTTAGCCTCGCCGTATTTCATAAGAGCGGATTGGCAGACAGCGTTCTGCGCCTCAAGCCTTGATTCCATGCCCGAGGTCTGCATAGTCCGCATAACCGCCTTGTGACCTATAATATCGTCGATGCCGGGGGTGTCGCACTTGGTGAAAACCACCGCTATATCAATATGCGCGTGCTGTGACTCCTTGACGCCAAAAAGCTCAAGAGTCTTGATAAGTATATTGACTACCTCGTCCATAGGCCGCGTGCTGTAGCGTGTCCTTGCCACGACCGCAGGGTCGAGGTCGGCTCTCAGCGCGGGTATTGACAGCGGGTCGACGACGATAAGATACGCCGCCGCGTTTTTAAAGCCGGGCTGGATAACGTCGTCCCCGTGCGCGAATACCTCTCCTGCGACGTCGCACAGCGATACCATATTTCTTATTTTTTTACCTCTGGGGGTAAGATAGAACTGATAGTAGCGAAGCTTGCTGTCGCGTGTTTTCAGAGGAGCGGCGCCCTTCTCCATCTGCCTCTTGTTATCGTAGTAGTCGTCGCCAAGCTGTGGGTTTTCGTGATACTCGAAAAGAAGATCGTGCTTTTTCTCGGAGTTCTTCTCGAGCTCCATTATAGCCGAGATAATAAAGCAGGTTTTTCCCGCGTTTGGTCCTGCGACAACGGGAATCGGAATGTCCGTATGCAAGGAGCCGCCTATCTCATAGTCGCAGTCAGGACAGAGCCACCTGCCCGAGAGCTTGTGCCTTCCCGAAAATAGCGAGCAGGCGAGCTTTTCTCCACAAACGCACTCTCTTTTGAGAAGTCCCGCATTCGAGGGCATCAGCTTTTTGTGCTTTCTGCCGCATTTACAAAGATATGTTGGCATTTTGTGCTTAGCCTGACAGTTCGGACAGCTAAAGGCAATTCTTTTGAAGAATGAGAAAAGGTACTCTATAGAAAGAAGAACACCCATAGCGGCGTATCCGTACAGCCTCATTCCATAGACGGCAGCGCCGTACAAAAGGATGAAAAGACCGCCGAACAGCGCGCTAAGAACCGCGTGCAAAACCATTTCGCCGAAGAAGAAGCCAAGCTGCAGGCAGAAAAGGCTTCCGAACTTCAGACTGTTGAAATAGTTTCCGGTGAAATCAAGCCTGTTCAAGTCTATGAACTTGTTTTCCAGCTTGCCAAAATTTTTCTTGATAACGCTTATGTAATCCTCAAAAATATCCCTTACCGCGTCAAAATATTCAAGAGCGGCGTGCTCGAACATATACGTGATCTTTGATGGATCTCTATACTTCACCTTCATATACCCTCCATCTTAGCGCAAGGCTATAAGGCAGTACACAGCGTACACCAAAAGCGCAACGGCAAGAAGAGCGACAAGACCGAGCAGAACGAATACTGCAATTTTCATCGCCTTGCTCTTAATGCCGACGTCAACGGTGCGAAAGCAGGTCATAAGCGTATGAAAAAGCCCTGCTCCGCCGCCTCCGACGCTACCCGCAACCGCTCCTGCGAAGCAGGAAGCCAAAAGAGCGGATATAGCGAGAATTGCCGCCGCAATTACTATGGCAATAGTAAGTATTCCGGTGATTAACTCAGCCATTATCGTCCTCGTCTAAGCCGTTATTCTTTTTCCAATCAACGCTCTTCTGCTTTCCTACGGGCTTTCCACAGCTCGAGCAGAATCTGTCCTTATCCGTATAGGGAGCGCCGCACTCGAGACATCTTTGACTCTTTTCCTTTTCACCCTCGGGGCGTCTTACAGCCTCGCCGCAGAAGGAGCAGGCGCTCAGCTTTTCGGAATAATAATACCTGCCGCACCTCGGGCACTTTCTGTTTTTCTCGTTGTGCTTCGAGCTGTCGGTGGGTCTTTCCTCCCAATTTCTCGTATCGGGTCTTCTCTCTTCGTTTTTCCTCGGGTCGGGTCTTTGTGCGGTCTGTTTTCCGTCGGGGCGTCTTTCTTCGGTATGCTTTCCGTCGGGGCGTCTTTCTTCGGTATGCTTTCCGTCCGGGCGTCTTTCTTCGGTATGCTTTCCGTCCGGGCGTCTTTCGTCCTTCTTATTTTCGGTAGGCTTATTCTTTTCCGAGTCGCTGTCCTTTTCGTCCTCGTCGTCCTCATCCTCGTCGTCCTCGCCCGCCTTCTTCGCTCCAAAGAGCTTTTCAAGGAAGCTGCGGTTGTTGTTGAGGTGGTCGTTGATAAACTTTTTCGGGCCTGCGTACTCCTTGGGCGTGAGAATAGCCTTGATAAGCTTGAAGAGCTTCTTATATTCGGGGCGCTTCAGGGTAGAAACGTAGTACTTAACGAAATCGCGAGCCCTGTCTGCAAATCCACCCTCGGTATTGAAGGCGTAGCACATAAGGTCAGCGACAAGCTCTGCTCCGTCCTCGAATCTCTGCGCCTTGATTGCCTTAGCGAAGTAAAGGTTGCTTCCCTTCACCTTGCTGAGAAGCGGATGAATGATAGCCGTCATAAGCTGCTGCTTATCGAGCTTTCTATCCTTCTTCTTCATATCAACGTACAGAGCGACCGCCTCCGTGGTGAAGTCGCGAGCGAAGAGCTCCAGCTTTTCGGGTGAGAGTCTCTCGTATATCTTCTTGCCCTCAACAGCCGCGTAGAGAACCTCTCTCGGGGTCTTTCTGGTGATGAGCATAGCGGTATAAAGTATCTCATACTGACCGCTGGTATTTCTGCGCGCTCCCTTGAGCCTCGCTTCAATCTGCGCTACCTGATTTATAAGCGATGCGCGAAGCTTGATAAGCTCGGAGAGCGGATAAGAGAATATCTTTTTCTCGATATAGGAAACCACGTCAAGACAGAGCGCAGAGCTATCGTCAGAGGGGCAATTTTTCGAGTAGACGTCAACAAGCGCCTCGACAGCCTCGCCGACCTGGCGCTTCGCGCTGATAAGCGCGTCGAGCTTCTTCAGATAAGTACCGTCGTCCTCGCCGGTGATGTAGTATTCCTTGAAGTAACGGTCAAGCTCCAAGGGAGTAACCGTCTGTTTGTTCTTGAACTCAAGAAGCCTGCACTTCTTAACGAACTCCGCGAACTCTGCCTCGCCCGACAGCTCCCTCTCAAGCTCTGCGAAAGCCTGGGGATTCGCCGTCTTTTTAGCGGTATAAACCGAGATAAGAGCAGACGAATTGAGGTTGCCCTTGATAATGGCAAGAACCGCGTCGCGTCTTGCTCCTCTTGTAGAAAGAAGCAGCGCACCGTCGAATGCGAGCGAGAGCTCCTTTTCGCTGAGCGAGCCTTTTCCAAAGAGCGCGCCAACCGTGGAGTATATAAGCCTGTCGGCAAGCTGCTTATTATCGCCGAGCAGGGAGAGATTTGTCACAAGCACGTCAAGACCGCCCTTTTCGTACGCCTTCTTGACTATTCTGAGAATATAATTCTCAGCGGTCGCGGCGGACTGAGTTTTTAGAGCGTCTATATAAATTCTCAGGATAACGTAGGTGAGAGCCTCGTCGGCGCTCTCGGTAAGAGCAGTCCAGCGCTGGTCGGTAACAGCCGCGGAAATAACTCCCTTGTAGTCAATGGGAAGTCTGCTCTTGAAGGAGTCAAACGCCTGCTCGGTGGGCGTGGGCGTGATGTCAAACGCCGAGAGCGACTTCATAATTCTGAAGACGAGCTCGTTTTTGATGCTCTGTCCGCCGTTCTCATAAGCGAAGCGGATAAGTCCCGAAAGCTCGGTATTGAAGGGCCATATCGCCTTAGCAACGATCTCGCTGTATACTCTGGAGGCGTACTCCTCTTTATTTATATATTTCGCGCCAATCAGCATATTAAGCACGCTCTCGTAGTGAGCGGGACCGTCAAAGTCAGTATATCTTCCGCTCATAAGCGCACCAACAAGCGCCGCCGCCTCTATATCACAGTGGAGCTCGGTCATAGCCTTGCCGATAGATGCGGCGTATCTTTCAGCCGCGTCAATTCCGCCGTTCAGCGCGGCAAATACACCCTTGACGTATCCGCCAACCTTAACGTCGGTGAAATCCCCCGTGTCAAAGTTAAAGACGGTCTTACCCGCTCTCATATCGTCAACGAAGCCGTAGGTCGATCTGTTGAGGGGGAACTGTACTCTTGCGCGCACGGTGGTGTCACCGTAGTTGCCCGTCGCTCTGTACTGAGTCTGGAAGGTGACCTTCTTGTGCATAAATTTCGGCAGAGCCACGCCGACAAGCGCGAGCAGAGTGGGTATTTCCTCATCAGCAAGAGAAACCACGACCGCCTTGTCGTTAACCTCGAGGGTATTGATAACCGCCTGCACGAATGCAGGAAGCATATTCTTTTTTCTGCTGTCGGAAAGAAGCGCGGGCACACCCGATACCGCCTTTCCCTTCGGGATCGATACCTCTATCTCGGGAAGGCTCTCGGGCGAGGGGTCGTCGTGCCACTCCTTGTAGGTGAGCTTATCCTTGAAAACGGGAGCGCCGAATATATCAAAGGGAGAAAAATCAATATCCGATGCGAAGCAGAGCGCGTGGGTGACGTAGTTACCCCATCTCTCGTCAACGTCCGAGTAGACGCGTCCGACGTGAGAGGACTGCGCTATACACGCCTTTCCCGACGAGGTGTAGAAGTAGCCGTACTTCTTCGGAAAATACTGCTTTATCTCCTCCTCGGTGGGCTGGAAGGGAGCGCCGTTGGGGCGCTGATAGCTCATTATCTTGTCAATTTCACCGCACTCCTTGTAGTCAAGAGCAGAGGAGTGTCCCCAAACGTCGTAGTCGCCGTTCTTGGTCTTTCCGCAGGCGGTGTATATCATCTGATAAGCCTTCATATTATCCTCCTATAATTATCTATCGGTTTTGATGTACTTTTTCTCTGCGAACAGCCACAGAAGAGGATCAAGTACACGACGGGGGGTAATCTTACCCGCCTCAAGCTTTGCGCCGACGGGTATTCCGCCAAGCGCCGAAACGCCGAACATAGCGACAGTCTTGAAGTTTTTGAGCTGCTGTGACAGGTCGCTGTCCACCCAGTTGTCAATAAGGGCGCGCATCTCGCGGTTAACCGCGTTGAAGTCATCCTTGACGAAAATACCTCTTGCAAGATGCTCCGACTCCTGATACAGAACGCTGTTCTCTCTGAGAAGGTCAAACTTTTCAAGCACGTCTATTTTGGTGAATACGAGCGCGATGGGGATGTCTATTATTCCTCTGACCTTATTCACCATTCTTATAGTCTCAATAATCTTCGCCAGAACCTCCGCGGTATCCGAGTTCTGCGCGGGGAGCTGCATCTTTCCGCGGAGCTGTTCTCTGACAGAGGGAACCTGAAGCGGGTCGAGCAGAAGAATGATACCGTTAGCGTTGGTGATGTACTGGTTCTCCGCCAACATTGTGTCCGTGGAGTTAAGTTTCTCTCCCGCGGTGTCGTAGAAGGTCAGGGCGGCAACCTTGTCAACCTTGTACTGATCCTTATTGAAAAACTTTGACTCAAGGAAGCGAAGCGGGAATATCATAGGAGGCAGAATATCGTTCGCTGTAGCGGGAATAACTACCTTCTGATTGAAAAGGGGCTCGTAGTAGTGGTTGTTGTACTGGTCCCAGGACTCCTCGCTCGCCGCCGTATTGAGAATACAGTTAAAGCTCTTGGACATCTCGTTTTTGATAGAGTTGATAAGAACGCCTATGTAATTCGACTTTCCCGACGCCTTCGCTCCGAGTATAGCTACCGAAAAGCTGGGACCGTTGAGGAAGTCGCGGGGAATTTCCTTGTTAGCTACGTTGCAGTAGTATTTCATTCCCGCCGACTTACATTTAGCGCAGGTCTTTCTGAACTGCGGAAGTATATATCCGTACTGATCCTTCCTGTCAACGAAGCCGGGCTTTGATGCGTCTACGCAGGTTTCCATCACGTTTCTGTGGTTGCGATAAGAGCACTTGACGCCGCAGGTCTTTTCCTCGTGGATTCGGTAGCAGTACGGGCAGGTGAACTTGCTCATTTTTTAATCTCCTTTTGGCTTGGGCGCCCGTGTGGCGCCCTGCCGTTTCATTTTACTCTACTGAAGTGTTACTTATTCTCAAATTCATCAGAGCTTATCGACCGCGATAAGCTTGACGTGTCCGCCCTCGGCGCTCGGGAAAATCTCAAACTTCATTCCCGTTCTGACGGGGTCAACCTTCACCGTCACCTTTTTCTTATACTTCTTCGAGATGAAGCTATAATCAAGGTCTACGGGATCAAGCCTTTCGCAGAGCTCTCCCGCGCTCTTTCGGAGGGGGATGGGATCACCCTTTACCAGCACTACCGAGGGAATGGTAACAGCCTCGGTCGCCTCATAGGTGATAACCACGTCGAACTTCTTAATAGCGGAGGTCTTGTAATTTATACAGTATTTCACCCTTACCGTTTCTCTGTAGTCTATGGGGGTATCGAGAGTTACGGGAAGCGAGTAGGTAGTGCTTCCGTTTTCATAGAACTCTACGAAAAGGGTTATGTAGTTTATCGTGTTGGTGCGAAGGTTTATCTCTATTCTTCCGTCCTGCTTGAAGTCATCGGCAGTGAAGGTGAAGTTTTCTCCCTCGCTCTCCATCGTCTCAGGGAAATCCTTATGGCTTATCTTCGCCACTATATTCTTAGCCGCGGGGTGAAGAGTACCCTGGACGGTAACCACGCCTCTGTTAGCGGCGAAGGAATACTGAAGGTCCTTAATACCCGAGAGGGTATTTACTGCGAAGGGCTCGGAAACTATGAAGAGCTGGTCGGTCATCACTATCGGATAGACGTAGCCGATTTTTTCCCTGGGAACGATAACTCTCAGCGCTCCGTCAGCGCCCGTGGTAGCCGTCAGCCTTGAAAATCCGGGACAAACGGTGCCGAAATCGATAAATCTCTGCGCCACCGAATACTGTATCGAAAGCTTGGTGGGCGAGAAGTAGAGATATATGTTACCCGTCTTGACGGGGTCGGAGGTGAAGGCGAATTTGTTATCCCCGACGTGCTTCAGCTTCGCGGAGGTAACGGGGGCTATGTTCTCAAAGGGCTTTAGGACGAGCCTTATTCCCTTGGACTGCACCGCCTGTGTGCCAACCCTGTAATTACATATAATCAGGTAGGAGTTCTCTCCGACTGCCTTCTCGTCGTAGAAGCTCTTTCCGTCGGTGGGAACCTTGACACCGTCACCCGCTTTTGTAGGAGCGACTACACCCTGTTTTTTCCAAACCTCGACCGAGGCGACGTTCTGCGGAGGGCGCCAGGTAACCTTGATACCGGGAGTGAGGAACAGCTGCTCCGCGTCCTCTACCTCCTTGAATATCGACACGGGTGTGGGAGTTACGCACAGGGGCGACTTTATTCCGAAACGCTCTGCGTATATCGCGTAGTAGTAGGGAACGGCGGAGACGATATTCTTGTCCTCGGCGTAGCGAATGGATATGCCTCCCTCAAGCACCGAGCCGTCGTCGGCTGACGAGGGGGGAACGCCGTTTTTCTTGATAACCGTGTAGGTTATATAATCCTGCTTTGATCCCTCTGACCACTCTATGCGAACCTTCTCACCCTCGAGAGCGGCTCTGACTCCGACGGGAGTCTTGGGTGGAAATTTAAGGAATATCAGCCTCGTATCGCTGTAGTCAGAACAGAGCTCATTAACCTTGATAGCATACTCAATGGCGTTCTTTTCGTCACCGCGGAGCATTGCCTGCTTAGCCTGCTCCATATATCTGTCGGCAACGTCAACCACCTTTTTGATATCAGCTATGAGCTTATCGGTGTTCTGAGTATTATACGAGCTGTATTTTGATTTAAGACCCCTTGCCATCTGGTAGGCGGTCTGATATTTCTTTTCTCCGACGAGCGTACGGATCTTATCGACCTCTGCTCTGTAGGCGTTACCTGTGTTTTCCTCAAGCTTGACTCGGCTCTGCACGGACGCCTCGTACCTGGTAACTCTTCTCATTACCTCGGAGTTCTTGTGCTTTTCATAACCGGGTACGACGCCCTTTATCTCCTGGAGCTTGGATTTGAGGTCGGGCACGGAAACGTCGGTCTTGACCAAAAGGCTATCAAGCTCCGAGCACTTTCTCTCGAGTATGGCTCTTGAGCCGGTGGTCGCTCCGCAGGCGGAGCAGCCCTTCTTCGCCGCGTTAAGATTGATGAGCGTTCCGCAGTTCCAGCAGGGCGCTTCTATGGAGCGGTTACAGTGGGGACAAATCTTGAGCCCCTTCTTGAACACTCTGCCGCAGTCGTCGTAGGGACACTCAACGAGGTAATCCTCCTTCTGTCCCGGGGTGACGTCAACCAGCACGACACGGAAGTATCTACAGCCGATAGCGAGCATTTTCTGCGCCTCGGCAAGCGAAAGCCCGAGTATGCCCATAATCTCCTGAACGAAGCCTGTGAACTCGTCAAGAGTCATATCCGTGAGTCCTACCCTCTTCTTGTGCGCCATCTTATCCCATACTACGCCGCGCGTAGCGAGATAGTTGGAGTAGGTACGAGCGCCCTTTGGGTCCTTAACCATTATAGTTTCGACGATACCGCACAGGTTGCTCGTCGCCTGCTTTTTCTTCATATCGGCAGTCTTGTTTCCCAAGGAGTAGACAGCGTCCTTCGCCTTCTTTATTTCATCTGGAGGACTCTTTTCGGTGATTGTCGAGCCTGATGAAGAAAGAAAGGCGAACACGTTTTCATATCCAAGCGTAGTCAGATAATCGTCCAGCTTTTCATACTGACCAAATGGTATCTCCTTGGAGTCGTCCTCTATGATAGTGGTCTGCTGCTCGAGATATTTTATCTCAGCGTTATACTCATCCTTGGTGAAGTATACCGACTGTCTGTTTATAGCGTTATATATATCGTCAAGCTGTGAGCGAAGAACTACCTTGTTCTTCTTGCATCTGTCCTCTGCGAGCTCTCTTGCCTCGTCGAGCTTGAACTTCTTAGCCGCCGCAAGCTCCTTAGCTCTTCCGCCCTTGCCCTGAGTGTAGCTGTCCTTCTGGGCGTCGTAGACAGAGTCGTTGACCATTATCTCGATAATATCAGTACGGAGCTCGTTGTATCTTCTTGTAAGAAGCGAGCCACCCGCGTTACCGAGCCTGGTACGCAGTTTTTCGTCTATTTTCTTTGGATCTTTTTCCTTGGGGTCTATCTGGAACGCCAGATAATAGTTATAATCCGGATTTTTTAATTCCTCAGGTGTTCTTACAACTGCCATTTTTATACCTTTCAGTCAGACGTTATACCTCGGGCTATGATACGAAATCTTTGGGAGAAATCCGTCACAGCCCGTGGCTGAAATTTTTCTTTAGATATAGGGGGGCGGATTTTTGAAAAATCAGCAAGCCCCCATTTTCCGATAAGGTCTTAGATAAGCGAGCCGTTGCCCGTCTCGGTAGCGATGCTGCTAGCAACCTCACGGAACGCGCCGCCGAGGTTGGAGAGGTCAACCTTCTTGCCCTTGCCGCTGGAGATGCGGTCAAGGAAGGTCTGGTCTGCCTCGCCTATGCCGATACCGTAGATTATGATTCCCTCTGCCTTTGCCGCGTCGGATGCGGAAATCTCGGAGGACTGGTTGCCCCAATATCCGTCGGTGAGGACTATCATTACCTTAGCCGCATCTCTGTCGTAGTCACGGTAGCAGTATGCGATAGGCTTACCGCTGGTGCCGCCGCCTACGGGAAGGTTCCAGATGCCCGCGATAGCGTCATAGAGAGCCTGCTTATCTCTCGACTTCTTGCAGGCGTACTGCTCGCTGTCTGCGAATCCGATAAGAGAAATGGTAGCTCCGGGAATCTTCAAAACGTCGTCAACGAAGCCGCGAGCCGCCTGACGAGCCTTCTCGATTCTGTCGCCGCTCATACTTCCGGATACGTCGATGATAACGGTAATCTCAACCTTCCTCGAGTTCTTGGCCTCGTCTGCCTCCTTCTTGAGACGGTTGATTATATCGGTCATATCCTCCGCTACGTCCTTTCTCTCTACGCGAAGCTCTGCTCCTCCCTTGACACGAGCGGTAACCTCGACTACTCCGTCGGAGTTGTAGAGGAAGGTGACGGTGATATTTTCCTTCTTATCGCCCTTCATACCGGTAATCTCATATCTGCCTATGATAGCGGTCTGATGGGGGTCTCTCGACTCGCCCTGAAGGACGTAGACGTCAAGCTTCTTGCCGCCGAAGACGAAATCCTTGGCGAAGGGAACGTTGACGTTGCTGTTCTTGGGGATAATGATACTGTTAACGTAGCTCTTCTCGTCTGCCGCCATAGCAAGCATACCGAGGCTGTGCGCGGTGATATCCTTGATATCCGCGTTGGATATGGTGAGGGTAGCAACCTGAGTTTTTCCTGTTGCCTGGGTAGCCTTCTTGTCAACCACGGTAAGGCAGATGGTGCTGCTGACGCAGAGCTCAGCCTGCATTGCCGCGCCCGAGGCAACTATGGTATCAACGTTGATGTCCTTGGTAACGGGAGCCTTGCCGTACTCGGCAACTATCATATCTCTTACCTGAGGCATTCTGGTAGAGCCGCCTACGAGAACGACCTCGTCGATATCCTTCCAGCCGAAGGAGGTTCCTCTTGCCGCGCCAATCTCGTTGAAGGTATCGTTGATAAGCAGGTAGGTCTCGTTGAGAAGACCGGAGGTCTTTTCGTCAAACTCCTCGCGAGTAACATCAAATCTGCCGGTTACGCCGTCGCAGACGATGGAGATGGTGGTGGAGGAAAGGCTGGAGAGCTTTTTCTTAGCGTCCTCGCACTTTACCTGAAGTTCGGAGAGCTCGTTGGGATAATACTTGATATCCACACCGTGCTCGTATCTGAATCTGTCAACAATCTCGTCGAGAAGCGCCTGGTCCCAGTCCTTACCGCCGAGCTGGTGGTTACCGTTGGTAGCGAGAACGTTGATGGCAGTGCCGTTAACCTCCGCTACGGTAACGTCGAAGGTACCGCCGCCAAGGTCATATACAAGCACGTTCTTCTTTCCTCCGCCCGTCAGACCGTAGGCGATAATAGCCGAGGTGGGCTCGTTGAGAAGCATGAATACCTTGAAGCCCGCCTTCTCTCCCGCGAGTCTTGTCTGGTTTCTCTGCTTTTCGTTGAAGTATGCGGGTACGGTGATAACCGCGCCGCCGATTTGTACGCCGTTTTCTCTCTCAATCTCCGCCTTGAGCTCACGAAGATACATAGTGGAAAGCTCCATAGCGGAGTATTCCTTGCCGTCGATGTAGGCTCGATAATTATCGTCACCCATCATACTCTTGTAGAAGGCTACCGTGCTGGTATTTCCCGCCTTCTGCTCCGCCTTCGCGTCCTCACCGATGGAGACCTTGCCGTTCTCAATCCACAGAACCGAGGGGGTGAACTCCTTACCGTAGCTGTTTTTGAGAAGCTTTACCTTTCCCTCCTCCTTGGAGAAGGTCGCAACCGCAGAATAGGTTGTGCCAAGGTCGATACCAACGTTAATCTTTGCCATTTTCATTCTCCTTTTGGCTGGATTCAGCCTATATTATTTTTTATTATTTTCGTAGGGGTCTGATGTGGTAACGCTTGCCTCGCGTCACGCCAGGGTGATGCTCTGCGCCTCCTCCATTCCGAGGTCAATAACGCTGTCGAGCTTTCTTGTCGGGCGCATCTTGAAGGAATGTGAAACGTCGAGATCCTTCAAGGACAGGGTAACTATGCCGTCAATATCCACGGCAATCTCGATGGAAACCTTGTTCTTGCCGAACACCGAGCCGCCGAATCTAATCGGCTCCTCGACGAACACGGGGTCGCACTCGGATATGGGCACCAGCGTTTCCCTGCTCGTGTTTTCAAGCACGAGTATCGGCGCTTCCGAAACGTAGCCGTAGTTGTTGGAAAGACGGAGCTCAATTCCCGCAGACTTCGAGTCGCCCTTAGCAGGCTTCGGAGTGTCCTTATAGAGCAGGTTGAGAACCTTGTACTCTCCGCCGCTGACGATACGGATACCGTAGCTCTTCGAGAGAATGCTGTCTGTCGCCTTCATTTCGCTCGAATGGAGCGCCGCCGCGCCAAAGGCAAGCGCAGCCTCCTTCTGTGCAGAGTAGCTCTCTGCGACTATCGCCGCTCCAAGGGCTACCGCGCGGTCAAGCTCGAAGGGGGTTATGGGCTTCTTGTATTTTTCGGTGAGCGCTCTTTTTATCTGAGGCATTCTCGACGCTCCGCCGACGAGGATAATCTCATCAATATCCCTCTCGGCATCAAGCCCTCTTTTTTCGAGCATATCGTCAATTATATGTACCGTTCTCGCGAGCAGATGCTGGGTTGCCTCCTCAAACTCGGCGCGGGTGACGTCCACGACGCACCTGCCCTCCTCGCAGTCAACCGTTATCACCGCCATATCCTTGGTGGTGAGCATTTTCTTTATCTTTTCAAGGTTTTCGCATATCCACTCGGAATACTCGGGGTCCTCGGAGAGATACTCTGCATCGACCTGCATACTCTCACAGAGCTTGGCTCTGATAATTTTCTCGAGCGCCGCGTCCCAATCCTTGCCGCCGAGTCCGTGCTCGCCGCCGGTGGTGATAGCCTGTCTTTTCTTCTCCTCGCCGCGCACGTCTATTTTCATAACGGTGCAGTCAAAGGTACCGCCGCCAAGGTCGTAGATAAGCGCGGTCTTGGAAACGTCGGTGTGGATAGCGTCGCAGTATGCGATAGCCGACGCGGTAGTTTCGTCGAGAATTCTGAGCACGTTAAGGCTTCTGCCTCCCGAGAGGGTAACGTTTTCTCCCGCCACTCTCGTAGCGTACTTCGCTCCGTCACCGAAATATGCAGGACAGGTGATAACCGCGCCCTCTATCTCCTCGCCGAGCGCCGCCTCCGCGTCCTCAACCAGCTTTTTGATTATAAGCGAGGATATTGCCGCGGCGGAATACTCTCTGTTATTCACCTCAAAGCAATAATCCGCGTCGCCAATATGCTCCTTAGCTCGCTCTGCCACTCTGTCAGGCTCGAGCGCGCCCGCGCTTCGCGCGCTTTTTCCTATGACCACTCTGCCGTTCTTCTCGAAGAAAATGACAGATGGAGTAGTCTGCTCACCCTCGCTGTTGTCGAGGATTCTGACTATTCCCCTCCCGTCAACGTAGCTGACACAGGAGTTGGACGTACCTAAATCTATTCCTACTCTTTTCGCCATATATATCTCCTTTAAGTCCCTCTCGGGGCTGTTGCTTTCAATATTTAATTTTTCGGAGGACGAAAATATAGCCTATCCCTCTCCGAAAACCAATCTCGCTATGCGTCACGACCTTTTCTCACTGCTCGTCGCGACCCATATTTCGCGGTGAGCCGAACTTTTCACCGCATCCCGCTTTTTTCTTGCCGCGACGGGCGGGTTTCAGACCGCGACAGCTCGCAGGGCTCGCCAATAGCGCTCCCCGTCACTCTTAATTTCAAGTGCTTTTATGATTATCCTACGCGTTATATCCTTGCCACAAGAGCTCTATCCGCGTTTTTTTCAACAGAGCCGGGGCGGCATTTTCTTTTTATACCCACCGCCGATTTCTCGGCGGTGGGAGTATTCCTCACTCCTGAGGGTAATATTACATCAGAGAGGTGCTCTGAGCGTCTGCCATACCGATGGAAACGACGTCGTCAAGCTTTCTCTTGGGTCTCATCTGATAGGTTCTGCCGGTAACGAGGTCGGTAAGAGAAAGGGTAACGATACCGTCGATATCAACCGCAATCTCAACGGAAACCGCGTTATTTCCGGGAACAGCACCGTCAAACTTGATGGGCTCCTCTACGAATACGGGGTCACACTCGTCAAGAGAGATAATTCTCTCGAAGCTGGTGTTCTCAAGAACGAGAATCGGAACCTCATCAACGAGGTCTGCGCTGTTGGTGATAACGAGGGGCTGACCTGCGTCTGCGGAGTTTCCTGCGCAGGGCTTGGGGCTGTCCTTATATACGAGGTTGAGAACCTTGTACTCGCCGCCGCTCACGATACGAAGACCGTAGCTCTTGGAAAGAATAGCGTCGGTAACGACGGGGGTCTCCTGCTGCTCGTCGCCGGTCGCGCCAAAGCCGATAGGAAGGGGAGTCTCCTGCTGCTCGGTCCACTCGCTTGCAACGATAGCCGCGCCCATTGCAACTGCCTTGTTGGGCTCGTAGCTGGTGAGAGGCTTGTTGTACTCTGCGTTGAGTCTGTTGGTAACCTGAGGCATATAGGTAGAACCACCAACGAGGATAATCTCGTCAATATCGCTGATAACGTTCATTCCCTTCTTCTCGAACATATCGTTGACAAGAAGTATAGTCTGGTCAAGAAGGGGAGCGGTTGCTTCCTCGAACTCCTCGCGGGTAACCTCAATTCTCTCCTTGTAGCCGCCCCAGTTAAGAGTAAGGGTGGTGGACTCTCTGGAGGTGAGGTTCTTCTTAGCCTTCTCGATGTTCTCGCTGAACCATGCGATGCACTCGGGGTCAGCCATCATCTCGTTTTCGTCAGCGCCGGTAGCGTCGCAGAACTTTCTTCTTACTATCTCAGCCAGAGCCGCATCCCAGTCCTTACCGCCGAGCTGGTGGTTACCGCCGGTGGTGATAGCCTGTCTGACCTTCTCGTCGCCGTTGATGGTTATCTTCATAACGGTGCAGTCGAAGGTACCGCCGCCAAGGTCGTAGATAAGAACGGTCTTGTCCATATCCTCGTGCTTGGAGTTGCAGTATGCGATAGCCGCAGAGGTAGGCTCGTCAAGGATACGGAGAACCTGGAGGTTCTGTCCGTTGGAGAGAACTACGTTCTCGCCTGCCGCTCTGGTAGCGTACTTCGCGCCGTCGCCGAAGTATGCAGGACAGGTGATAACCGCGCCCTCAATCTCGTCGCCGAGAGCAAGCTCAGCGTCCTCGATAAGCTTCTTCAGGATAAGAGAGGAAACTGCAGCCGCAGAGTACTCCTTACCGTTAGCGTAGAAGCGGTAGTCAGCGTCGCCCATGTAGTTTTTAACTCTCTCAACGATTCTCTCAGGGTTCATCGCGCCCGCGTCTCTTGCAGTAGAGCCAACTACTGCTCTGCCGTCCTCCTCGAAGAATACAACCGAGGGAGTGGTCTGCTCACCCTCTCTGTTATCGAGGATTCTGACGATACCCATTTCGTCTACGTAGCTCACGCAGGAATATGTGGTACCAAGGTCAATTCCGATTTTCTTTGCCATTTTGTTTCTCCTTTTGGATTTTGTTTTTATATGAATTTTAATATCGCGCTTAAATTAAGTAGTTGCCTTGTAGACGTCGACCTTCATCTGATAGATAACCTCGTTACCCATAGTGTAGAGGTCGCAGTATCTCTTGACGATTCTGCCGTTCAGAGCAGGGTCATCGGTGGGCACTGTCTTCAAGAGCCTGTGCTTTCTGAGCTCATAGTTGTCCGAAACGTACTCGTCGATAAGCACGCCGCACTCGTTGAGCATTTCCTCAAGAGCATTCGCGGTGCGGGTCATACAGCCGCAGTAGATTTCGCCTGCATTTTCCTCGGTGAGGTTTTCAACGCACTCCTTGACGTCCGCCGAGAGCTTGTCGTAGAATCTCGCTATTCTTGAGATAACGGGATAGAGCATAACCTGATATACGCCCTGCTCGTAGAGCGCCGCGTGGTCGATATAGGTGCCTATCGCCCTGTCGCGCACAGCGTTGTCCTTGAGAAGCGCGTCATAGTAGCTCTCAACGCTCGCGAGATAGTCAGCGATACCGCGGAGACTGTAGTCCGAAATCTCGGGAAGCTCGGGGTAAGTTTGCTCCTCAATCTCGGCAAGAGTAATCTTGCTGACGGGAGCCTCGGATATATCCCTCTTATTATAAGTAACCTTATCACCGTCGATAACAATATTCAGGTTAACGAGCAGGTCCTCGTAGTCATACACGAGGAAGCCGAGGTACTTCTTGTACTCGTCGAGCGAGAGCTGGCGCACACCAAACTCCCTGACTGTCTTTCTGCAGCTCTCGCGAAGCGAGATAAGCTCCATAGCCACAGACTTGAACATCTTCTCCTCGAAGCCCTCGCGGTAATCCTGCATTATTTTGTTAGCCTTGGTGATGTTCACATCCTTTTCCTTGTAGTGAACTATCTGATTTCTGACTGCGGCAAGGTGGGGAGCGATAAGCTCAAGGAGCTGCTTTATCTCCTCAACGCTCGCGCCGGGAACCACTGCGGGCTCTACCTCGGCGACAGGCTCACTCACAAGGTTAACCTCAGGCTCTGTGCACTCTACCTCCTTGACAGCGGGCTCTTCGCACTCAACTTCCTCAACGGCGGGAGTGGTGCACTCGACAGACTTAGCGGCAGCGCATTCTACCTCGTCGTCCTGATTGTCAACGAAAACGTCAGCAACCGTCACATTGTTCACAGACACTTCTTCGGCAACCTCTTCTACCTCGGGTACCGAATTAAATTTTTCGTCCATAATTCATTCCTTCCTGATTTATAAATCATTTTAAATTTATTAATAAATTAATAATATTTTAACACACGCATATTATTATGTCAACAGCGAAAAAGGGGATTTTTTATTTTTTCAACGGAAAAATATCTCTCATCACAGGCTTAACGACACGTTTTTTCAGCTTTCGCAGGAATAATTTAACATTTTTTGAAAACGCACGATAAATATACGAATAGATTGACAATTCCAACAAAAAACCGGGCGGTCCGAAAACCGCCCGACGAAAGTACATTTTCTTATCCTGATTTAATTTTTGGCTACACGCCTTCCCATTCTCCTGACGGGGAGGGAAAGCGGCATTTTTTCGCCACGGGTGAATGCTCTTATCAGAGCTGTGATTTCTCCGGCGCTCTCTGTGGAAAATATGAAATGCCTACCCCTGATACCGCGCAGCTCATCCTGCCTGTCACCCATATAGGTCAGGGCGGAATTGAAAATCAGCGTGCGGTGCTTATACTCGCGCATCATAGGAAAGGAGGCTCCCCTTCTGTCCACAAGAGCACACTCGGAGCACATCGAGCAACCGAAGACGTCGCGCATGAAGCAACGCTCGGTTATCATAAGGGGTATTCTTCCCATAGCCACGACGCTTCCACCGACAGCTCTTGCCGCCGCGGGAGTCATCTCGGGGGAAAGTAAATTATTATTTACACCAAGCGAGGTTAACACGTCACCCGTGCAGGAATTTGTGATATTGAACCTGAAATCTCCAAGCACGGCAAGTCCCGCCTCTATGGCGAGCGAAAGTTGTCCGAGGTTTCCCACGAGGGCGTATTTAACCCCTGCCTCGCGAGCTTTGGCGAGCAGAGCTCTTACCTCACTAAGCTCCCTTTCCATAACTACGGGCGGAAGCATTACTCCCACGCGCTCAGGGTCAATCTCAGAGAAATCAGTATTCCACAGCGGAAGAAAAGCGAGGTCAATTTTTTCTGAAGCCTCAGCCGAAAGAGAAAAATACTCTGAAGGCTTATAAAATGATGCGGTAGTTCTCACGCCGTCGATATATAGCGACTCGGAAATGCCTTTTCCTATGAGGCTCTTATCGAGCTCTGCCTCACCGCCGCCCGAATATACTTCCTCAAGAAGCGCTACCGCCTCGCGTCTAAGCTCATTCAGCGCCTTTGGAGAAAGATTCACCCCATCGTCAAGTGTGAGCTTAATATCCGACACAGACAGCTCAAAGAAGGTGTTGCCCATCTTGGAGAGTCTTGATTTGACCTCATCCTGTGTCAGCGGCCTTGAAATAGCCTCCTCTGCTACAGCGCCAAGAGCGGTGACACTCCTGCCGTCCTGTGTCAAAAGGCGGAGCGTCGAGGGCTCCCCTCGTCTTATCTCTGCCTCGGCGAAAATCTTAACACGGGTGGGCTTAAAGGCTTCTTCCGCCCCGTCCGCCCGCGCTTCCCTTGTAGCTTCCTTATCCTCCCTTGACCTAACTCCGAGCATAGTCTTGCTCTCGGTCCTTTCGGTATAGTATCCGTCAGTGAATCCACCGCGGCTGAAGGCTCGCTCGAGCGCTCTTATCTCCTCGCGACATGCCGCCCTGCCCTCGTCGAGCAGTCTGCGGTATATCGAGGTAACGGTATAGACGTAGTCGGGCGCCTTCATTCTGCCCTCTATCTTGAGGGATGCGACACCCGCCCTGATAAGCGACGGCACGTGAGATGCGAGCGAGAGATCGGAGAGCGAGAGAGGATAACCCCCGTCAGCGTACGGAAGACGGCAGGGCTGAGCGCACTCTCCTCGGTTTCCGCTTCTTCCTCCTACGAGCGAGGAAAACAGACACTGCCCGGAGTGACAGACACATAGCGCGCCGTGCAGGAATACCTCGGTATATGCAAGGCAGCTCTCGGTTATCTCTGCTATATCTCTCTCGGAGCACTCTCTTGCCAGCACAACGCGCGAGCAACCCAGCCTATACGCCTCGTCAGCGCCAAGCGAGTTGTGCACCGATACCTGCGTCGAGGCGTGCAGCTCCATCTCGGGAAGCAGCCTGCGAAGCTCTCTTATAAGACCAAGGTCTGCGACGATAAGCGCGTCAACGCCTATCCTGTAGAGCTCGAAGGCGAACTCAACGGCAGAAGCAAGCTCCGCGTCGTCAAGCAGGGTGTTGACCGTCACGTACAGCTTCACTCCGTGGAGGTGACAATATACCACCGCCGTCCTCAGCTCATCTATATCAAAATTTTTAGCATAAGCCCTCGCTCCAAAGCTTCTGCCGCCAACGTAGACGGCGTCCGCTCCACCCTTTACCGCCGCTAAAAGACATTCAAAATCTCCCGCAGGGGCAAGAAGCTCGGGTAATCCCTTATCTATCCTCATATATCCTCATCTGTTGACTGTTTTTCCCTATAATTTTAACATACAGACAGGAAAAAGTCAACGAGCGGAGAAAATCACTAGGAAAAAAGTCAGATAAATATCGGTCTTAACTGCTCTCCCGACAGCGCGGCGAGCACTCCCTCGCGCATCAGGGTGAAGTCCGCGACCAGAGAATAAGGCTTTCCTATTGGGTCGTCCTGATTCATAGGTAGAAAATACACGCTCTTTCTCGTCAGGAGCATCGATATTCCCGACAGGTTCTGGGACATAGCGTCGTTTGAGGACAGAGCTATAAGAAGGGGCCTGTCGCGACGCAGGTGAGCCTTCGCCGCCATTGTAGCGGAGGTGTCGGTTATTCCTCTGGCAAGCTTCGCCAAAGTGTTGCCCGTGCAGGGCGCGATAATCAACAGGTCAAGTGGATTTTTCGGTCCGAGAGGCTCCGCGTCCTTGATGGTGTGTATGATTTTCTTCCCCGTCAGCTCCTCTACCCTGCGGGAAAACTCCTCCGCGACGGCGAATCTTGTATCGGTATAATAGGCGTTTTCGCTCATTATCGGCTGTACGTCATACCCCGCGTTGACAAGACCGCGCAGAGCCTCGAAGGAGCGCTCGAAGGTGCAGAACGAGCCTGTGAAGCAGTAACCCACACTTTTCATCTCTCTGCCTCCCGAAGAAGCCTTAGGGCAGACTCGCCCCATCTGTGTCCCGCACTTACAGGGAAAAATCTCGCGGGAAGCGCGGGGAGCCTTTGAACAGTACCGCCCGAAAAATTATCTCCCGGACAGAGCTCGAGAATCCTCACACCCATATCAATCTCACATTCAAGAAGGTATGGCGAGGGCGAGGTGTTGATAAGGTAGTCAAGCCCCGAAATCACACGGGTATCGGAAACTCTCTCGCAACAAACCCCCGACTCGCCAAGGCAGATAGCCACATCATCTCTCGAGGTATACACCACGGGCGAGGCGCCAAGCGAGAGAAGCATACGGAGTAGCGACCTGCCTATTCTGCCATAGCCTACTATACCTATCCCAAGCTCCTCGGGCGACCGTTTTCCGTCGTTAAGTATCACACTCACAGTAGCAAGCGCGGTAAGATATGCGTTCTCGGAAAGAAAGCGCTCATCACGCTCGCAGTCCACCACCACAGCGCCAAGCTCAGAAAGGCGCTTTTCCACCTCCTGCGGTATACCGTACCCAACAACCAAAGCCCCCTCGTAGTCAACCGAGCACACCTCACTCACGGAAATATCCCCAAAGGAAAGATTAACCCCGTCGCGAGTGAAAGGAATGGGAAGTATTATTAGCATTTTATAGCTTGATATAATTTCGGAGGCGAGCAGTATTTCGCTACACGCCTCCCCTCTTTCGTTTTTCTCATAAGTAATTACAGTCATATCCTCTCCTATTGTCAGGTTCTGAAAAAGGGGCGGGAGTCACTCCCAGCCCCTATATATAGTATGCGTGTGAGGGCGGCTTTGTTAAGGCAGGTCGCACTCCTCAGAGGCGCCTCTCATCACCGCCTTCATCTTCTTCCCTACCTCGCACATAATCCGCTTACCGCACTTGACAATACTGACAGCACCAATAGCCGCCAGAGCCCCGACCGCGAGTGTCAGAGTGGGGTTTCTTCTCTTTCTTTCACTTTTTCCAAACATTGCCCTCTCCTTTTCTTTTTTTCCTATTTTGCCCCGACGGGGCGAAAATATTTATCGGTTGACAAAAGATATGGCATATAGTAAAATCATATTATGATAATTAATTATTTCGAGGTGAGAAAATGGCGTGGTCTAGAAAGAAAAACACGGACTTTATAACGGGAGAGCGGATTGAAAAAGCTCTTACCATCCCGGGCGCTCCCGATATGCCCGATGTCATCTATTTTGACTCTATACCCTCCACTAACACCGAGGCAAAGACAAGACAGGACTCGGGAAAAGCCACCCTTTTCGTAGCCGACTCTCAGACAGGCGGCAGAGGCAGACTCGGCAGAAGCTTTCAGTCACCATCGGGCTGTGGACTCTATATGAGCCTGCTTCTCTACCCCAATCTCTCGCTCTCTGACGCAGGCTATCTCACTGCGCTCGCCGCCGTAGCTATATGCTCGGTTATCGAGGAAATGACGCCCCTCGAGCCAAAAATCAAATGGGTCAACGATATATATATAGGGGAGAGAAAGCTGTGCGGTATTCTCACCGAGGGCTCTGCTCTTCCCTTCTCCGACAAAATGAAATACGCGGTTGTTGGAGTTGGATTAAATGTCACACGGGGTGTACGCGAGGGGGTTGAGAACATAGCGACGGACATTGAGTCCGAGTGCGGTATGCGTCTTGACAGGTGTGAGCTCGCGGCAAGGATAACAAGGAAAATCCTGGAGCTTATAGGCGAGAACAACAGAAACATGGTCCTTGACGGATACCGAGAAAGATGCTTCCTTGTCAGCAGGCGTGTCAAGGTTCTCACCTCATCTGAGGAATACTACGCCACCGTCCTCGGCGTTGGCGACGACTTCGAGCTTCTGGTTGAGCGCGAGGACGGCACTAAAACCTCACTTATCACAGGCGAGGTCACGCTGAAACTTAACTAACAACCGATTTGAAAAGGAGAATACTATGCCATTCGGTGAGCCTAACTATCACAGAGATTTGAGCACGACGCGCATAGGCGCCCTGCCGCCGCACGCGTATTTTATCCCCTACCACGATATTGTCAATGCGGGCGAGGGTGTGAGAGAAAACAACGACAGATTTATTCTTCTGAACGGTGAGTGGGATTTCTGCTATTTTGACAGCGAGGCGCAACTCCCTTCAAATATAGGCGCTGTGAGCTTCCCCGACAAAATTCCAGTGCCAATGAATTGGCAGTATATAAGGGGCAGAGGCTACGACGTTCCGCAGTATACCAATTTCACCTACCCCTTCCCAACAAATCCGCCACACGTCCCCCACGATAACCCTGTCGGAATATACAGACGAGTTTTCGAGAAGCCGGACAATAGGTGGGACGCGCTCCTCAATTTCGAGGGAGTCGACTCGGCGTTTTATCTTTTCGTCAACGATATTTTCGTCGGCTTCAGCCAGGTGAGCCACTCCACCTCGGAGTTTAATATTTCAAGCTACTTGAAGGACGGCGAGAACGAAATCAAGGTTGCTGTTTTCAAGTGGTGCTGCGGCTCATATCTTGAGGACCAGGATATGTATCGCGCCTCTGGTATCTTCCGCGACGTGTATATTCTCTTAAGAGAAAGAAAAAGAGTGGTTGATATAGAAATCCACCCTACCCTTCGTTCAAGAGTCGGAGAGGTTAAGGTTGATATTACAACCTCGGATAAAATCACCGATGTCGTCGCGTATTCCGTCGCGCAGAATGATGGAAAGATTATTATCTCTGGCACGGTAGAGCTGGAGTTCGGAAGGAATACCCTCTCTCTTGACAGCATACACAGGGTCCACCCTTGGAGCGACGAGGACCCATATCTATACTACTTCAGCATACTGACAATGAACGAGGCTATAATCGTCCCATTTGGATTTATATCGGTATCCGTGTCAAATAAAGCCTTCCTCGTCAACGGAAAAAAGGTCAAGCTGAAGGGTGTCAACCACCACGACAGCCACCCCCTTCTCGGTCACACGACTCCTCTCGCGCTTATTGAGGAGGATATAAGGATAATGAAGGCTAACAACATCAACGCCGTGCGAACCAGCCATTATCCTCCGCCCCCGCAGCTTATCGAGCTATGCAACAGGTACGGGCTATACGTTATAGACGAGGCGGACCTCGAGTGTCACGGCATGGGCGTCCATTCAGAGAGCCCGCTTACCTCCTCGCCGAGCTGGACTCATCAGTATATACTGCGCGCCGAGCTTATGTGGCAGAGGGATAAGAACAACCCCTCGGTTATAATGTGGTCGCTCGGCAACGAGAGCGGCTCGGGAAGAAATCATCTCGCTATGGCAAATCACCTGCGAGCCAAGAATGACGGCAGGCTGATACACTGCGAGGACGAGAGCAGAAACGCCTATTATCTTGAGCTTCAGAAGGCGGGCGAGCCGCTTGACGACTTTGGCAGAAACAGCGTTAAAAATGCGCTTTCCTCCTCTCTTTCTGACTACGAGAGCACCTACGATATCGAGAGCCGTATGTATCCTACCGACGAGGAGCTCGAATACTATGCCTCCAAAAGAACGAAAAAGCCCTTCCTTATGTGCGAATATTCTCACGCGATGGGCAACGGCCCCGGTGACCTTCGTCACTATTGGAATGCAGTCAGAAAGAACGACAGCTTTATGGGCGGCTTCGTATGGGAGTTCTGCGACCACAGCGTTGCCCTTGGCGACGTATATTCAAATCCGCAGTACACCTACGGCGGACACTTCCTTGAAAGTCCGAATGATAAAAACTTCTGTGTTGACGGTCTTGTATACCCCGACCGCAGACTGCACACGGGTATGCTGGAGTTGAAGGAGGTCTATAAGCCCTTTGACGCGAAGCTCGAGGTTAATGACGGTGACAGTATTCTTACTCTCACCTCATACAGATATTTCACCGATACCTCAGATCTGGAGTTCAGCTACACCGTCGAAAGATACGGCGAGATAATCGAGTCAAAGCCTTTAAAAATCGAGCTCATGCCCGAGCAGTCAAGAAGCATCAGGCTGGAGCTCCCGAAAAAGAGAGGCACACTCACCTTCAATCTATACGCTACACAGCGCTCAGCTACCCTCTGGGCTCCTGCGGGATACTGTGTAGGTATGAAGCAGTTTATTATGTGGGAGACGCCAAAGCCTGAGGTTCCCTTCACTCCCGGAAGACTCACGCAGACCGCCTCGGGTGCATATTTATTCACTGTCGCGGGCGGAAGCGTTATGATAAACCCATCGACCGGCCTTATCGACAGCATTGAAGCGGGTGGATGGGAGCTTCTCTCCTCGCCCATGAGCCTTTCTATGTGGCGCGCGCCAACCGACAACGATATGCACGTGAGAGCCGAATGGGAAAGAGCAGGGCTTAACAAACTACAGACCATACTTACGAGCATAAGAAGCGTTGACAACGACGTCTGCACCTGCGTTGTAGCAGAGCTTGACCTCTACGGTGGGGCTAATAAGCTCGGTCTGGTGTCTGTTACCTACTATTCCTCCGATAACGGTATAGGCGTGAGAAGTCAGGTAATCCTGTCGAGCGCACCTGAGTTTATTCCTCGCTTCGGCTATGAGGGACAGCTTGTCAAGGAGCTGGAGCATATAAACTACTTCGGATACGGCCCACACGAGTCCTACGAGGACAAAAACGAGTCGGCAAGACTGTCAAGATATGAAACCACCGCTACAAAAAACCACGAGCCATATATCAAGCCCCAGGAAAATGGCGCGCACGTTGGCACAAGGTGGGTGAAATTTACAAATCTGCAAGGAACAGGGCTGTTAGTCAAGGGTGAGAGCTTCTCCTTTAACGCCTCGCACTACACAACCCACGAGCTCACAAGCTCCAGATACGATTGGGAGTTAAGACCCACGAAAGAAGTCAACTTCAATATCGACTACCGCAACTCTGCACTCGGCTCAAACTCCTGTGGACCAAGACTGAGAAAGAATATGCAGATAAGCGAGAGGAGTTTTGAATTTACCTTCAAGCTTGAGCCCCTCCCCTCCTATAATCCCGACCCGTTTTGCTACAACTATAAGAAAAGATAGGTAAGCACAACATATACACGGGTACAGTTAAAAAAGGATAAGCAACCTTGTAACAGTAGGACAGAGAACTAAAAAGGTTCTCTGTCCTTTTTAAAGTGAAAATCCAGGATTTCAAGGTGTTCACCCCCACTTTACTCGACAAATTGCTCAGGTAACAACCTTATCCCTCCACTTTTAAGCATTTTGAAAATCTATCTTATATACATATTACCCACCAATCCCTTATTTAATCCCTGGATAACATATTCACCGCCCCACTTTTGAGTTTTTGCACGCGAGTATTAGTCTGAGCTATATAAAAAATCAATTTTATAAGCACATCAAGACCCACTTTACTTGTTTTCTGTTTTATTCAGGATAATATTAAAAGCATTTTATACGAGTTTAAAGGGGATACAACCCACTTTCTGATTATTTTAGCTTGTTTTAGAATATAATTATTTTTTTATCAACTATAAATCCCCAAAATATCCCCACAATGCCAGGTTAAACAGAAAAGGCGGCGTCCTTCATCATTTCGGACGCCGCCTGTAAATAATAGTTTACATTAAATAATATCTGTGATAAGGGTTGTTATTGTGTATATGTGCCGTACCGTGTGAATTTACTGTGGAATAACGGTTACAAGCTCAGCGAGATGCTCGTCGTTGGAATAGGAAATAGGAATTAACCTATCAGCCTCAGCGTCGTACTCGAGAACAGAATACGAGGCATTTGACGGAAAGCTGATAACTGATGTAGCCTCCTCGGGCGAAAGACCAAGAATTCTTCCCCACAATGCTCTGATTGCCGCAGCGTGAGATACTATAATTATCTGCCCACCAAGATGACAGAACGCGAGCCTTTTCAGCTCTCTTTCCATTCTCACAGCGCACGCCTGTACGTTCTCTCCACCGGGCGGAGTGAAGCTTGCGAAATGCTGTCGCCAACCGACAGGAAACATATCGCCGTACTCGCTGATTAGCTCTGCGACACCACGATTTTCCCATTCTCCAAAGTATAACTCTCGGAGCTCTTGTGATGTTATTATGGATAGTTCTCTGAGATTTGCGTGAGGCATTGCAGTATTATATGCACGGATCAAATCAGAGGAATATACCGCTGATACAGTAACGTCTGATAATCTTTTTGCAGTAAGCTCCGCCTGCTTGGTTCCTTTTTCAGTAAGTCCCAAATCTGTATGTCCAAGGCAGATACGGTTGACGTTTCCGAGGCTTTCACCATGCCTTATAAGATAAATTGTAGTCTTCATTATACGCTCCTTTTGTCATCCTTTATAGTATAACAGATTTGATCAAGAAATACAAGAGATAGAATATCAAAATAAGATTCAGGTATATTTATACATGGTAAAATTTTGATTTAATTCGTATGTAGTACGAATATATCTGAATTTCTTGTATTTTTTAGTTCGATTTTTGACCTAAAATAGACCAAATCTAGCCGATTTATGTATTTTATATTCTTCACTTTGGTTGGGTTCGCATTTTTTACAACCAAAATATGCAAAAACATCCGAAAATGAAAAAAACAACGAATAAATCACCGTAGCAAAGGGAATTACCATATTTTTCCATTATTTCTGCATTTATTGATTTTTGATTAGGTAAGAGAGGATAATATGTAGGAGAGTTATGATTATTTTTCGAATATCGATCATTTAGATTGTATTTAATATATTTTATAAAAATTAGATTAAATTTAACCTAGTTGTTAGTATCTGATGGAGCTATATTGCATTTATTTATAGCTTTTGATGCAGCTAAATTGTCTTTTTTCTTATTCTATTTTTCTTAATTAACACCTCTAGAGCCTATTAATCTCCAATTATATAGCATTAACCTTTATTTTAACCATGATTTATTGTTTCACGTGAAACAATTTGAGTAATTATATGTTTATGAGAGTATTTTAAGAACGTTGGACAATAAATGGACGTATTTTTTAATATTTTAAAGCTTTTTATTATAAATGTTGACTTTATACTATAAAAATGTTATAATTTATATAGTAAATTCGGATAAGATTAGCTTTGCAGATATCTAATCTAATCCCACAAGATAAATAAAAGGATATAAAATATGGCTAAAGTAGTATCATTTTCAAACCAGAAGGGCGGTGTTGGAAAAACAACATCCTGCGTTAACATTGCTGCCCAGATTGCAAAAAAGGATAAAAGGGTACTTTTATTAGATATGGACCCGCAGGGAAATGCTACAAGTGGACTCGGAATATCGAAATCTAAGATAAAAAAGACCATTTATGACGTTATTATTGGAAAATGTGATATAAAAGAGGCTATAATCAAGACAAAATTCAAGAATTTGTCGGTTGTTCCAGCTACTATTGACCTTGCAGGTGCGGAGCTTGAGCTTTATGAGCTCACAGAGGATGAAAACTTCACAAAAATAGCCCTCGATACTATAAAAGACAGCTTCGACTACATTTTTATCGATTGTCCGCCCTCTTTGGGTATGCTTACAGTCAAGGCTTTGTCTATCTCTGATGGCGTTGTAATACCTATGCAATGCGAATTTTACTCGCTTGAGGGTATGTCACAGCTCTTTAACACCATTAAAAAGATAAAACAACTATATAATCCGGGCCTGCAGATAGTCGGAATACTGCTCACAATGTACAACGGAAGGCTTACTTTGACAAGTCAGGTGGTTGCAGAGCTCAAAAAGTACTATTCTGATAAGCTTTTCAAGGTTCCAATCTCTAGAACGGTAAGAATAGCCGAGGCTCCGGGCTATGGAGAGCCAATTTGCTACCACGACCCGTACGGAAAAGGCTCGCTTGAATACGCCGCGGTTGCTAAGGAGCTAATGCTTAGAATATAACTGTTGGATAGAAAAGGCGATTAATTCAGATTGTTTCACGTGAAACAATTAATCAGATTGTATTATATTCAAATTTTGAATAGTTGATACTAGATTTAACCTTATAACTGTTCTGACATCTATTTTTAAGTATCTATGGGCTTTAAATATACTGATTATATGAGATATAATGATAACCCTATATATCAACTTACATATAAATTTATCACAGATTTATCTATATATTGACTAGTCTTATATGAGTTTTCAACAATATAAATTGTGGAATTGTTGAGAAAAACGCGACTTTTTAATACAATATTCCGCATTTTTCGACGGAAAAGTACAGAAATCATATACTTTTCAACAAAAGAGCTGAAAATTGTTGAAAACTTGATAATATAGGTAGAATACAAATTTTGTGCATATATTTTTGACTGTAATTTTAAAAAACAAATATCCGGGATTCAACCTAGAATATAGTGTAAAAATAGATTTAAATAATGACTTTTCTGAAAAAAGCAATCAAAACAGCAACTTGAAAGAAACAAATATTATTTAAATAATACTTATTAAACTGTAGATATAATCTAATAGCTTCTAAAAGAAAGGAAAGGGAAGATTTATGCCTAAAAAGAAGAATAGTGGCCTTGGAAGAGGTCTTGATGCAATATTTCTTGATAATAGCCCAAGTGACGAAAGAGGCGGCTCTGAAAACAAGATAACTATAATAAAGCTTTCTTTAATCGACCCAAAGGGCGATCAGCCGAGAAAATACTTTGATAAAGAGGCTCTCGAGGAGCTCGCTGAGTCTATAAGAGAAAACGGACTTCTTCAGCCTATACTTGTCCGTGAGTACGGTGACGGAAGATACCAGATAATCGCAGGTGAGCGCAGATTCAGAGCGTCAAAGATAGCAGGTCTTACCGAAATTCCGGCTATAATCCTCGAAAGAGATGACAAATCGGTAGCTGAGCTTGCTCTTATTGAAAATATACAGAGAGAGGATCTCAATCCCATAGAAGAAGCAATAGGCTACAAGACGCTCTCGGTTGACTACGGAATGACCCAGGAGGAAATCTCAGAAAAGGTTGGAAAGAGCAGAAGCGCTATCGCCAACACTATGCGCCTACTCGACCTTCCTGACCCAGTTTTGACTATGGTTGCGTCGGGTGAGCTTTCGGAAGGACACGGAAGAACGCTTCTCGGCGTTAAGGACGTCGATGATATGATACTTCTCGCCCAGCTTGCAGCAGAGCAGGGTATGTCGGTGAAAGTACTCGCAGAGGAGGTCAAAAGAATAAATAAAAAGAAGCCTCCGAAGGAGCCTGAGGCAGAACCGATGGTTGACTATAACAGGGAAATCGAGCTTCGCATACAGCGCTCACTTGGAAGAAAGGTTAAAATACAGGACAAGGGCAAGAAAAAGACACTCACCCTTTTCTATGAGGACAACGAGGACCTCGACGAGCTATTGAAGCTTCTTCTCGGCGACGAATTCTACGACGAGGTATAAATGTAAACTTAAGTTTACATAATTCAAATTAATAGGAATACGTGTTAAATTAATAGGGCAGGGAATATGGCTAGGTTGCGCGGTCCCTGCTCTTTTTATATAATTCTTCTATTGATTATCTCTATCTTTTGAGCTGATTTTCACCCCTATTTATAAATAGTGGCGTCAGTCTTTCAGAAAGACTTATAAAAAAGAAAAAAAAACAGGAGAACTCTTAAAAATTCTCCTGCCTACAAAAACAAAATATTATTAGGATAATTGAACCTATCAAAACATTTCCTTGACAAGACCAACAAGATAGTTAATAAGCATAAGCAGCTCGGGCATCAGAAGCATAATGCAGAAATAAAGCACCACGACGAACACACAGAGAATAATAGTTCTCGTGATAGATATATTATATCGTGCGAGAATGCGCTGAACTCTCGTGTCCTGAACGTCAGCAAGATAAAACCTCGCCTCTGTGAAGTCGATTTTCTCTTTAGTGAGCTTTTTTTCCTTCTCGAGTGTGACATATTCCTCATAGCTCAGAGTTATCTCTCCCGCTCTTTTAACAAGTCTTGTGAGCTGTCCGTCGCCTGATAACATCCATTTGATAACAAGCCTATCCGAAAGGCCAATAGCCCCAAGCGTTTTGGCACTATCTTCATCGATGGCGTTGTGTCTTGACAGCTGCTTGACTATATAGTACATATTCTTTCTCTTGACGTGAATATAGAAGAAGGACATACAGAGAACAACGAGCAGGACGATGAGAGCCTTATTGATCTCAAAATCCACACCAAGATTAACGTAATCCTTCAGGTTAACAGAGAAGAATTGCTTTATTATTTCCTTCATAGAAACCCCTTATACATATCATTGCTTCAATTATAGCTTATTTCTACTCCTTGGTCAACCTACTTTCTGAAAAGTTAAACCTTTATTCAAATTTAATTCAATAAGTAAGGCAAAGATTAATATAATTAAGAAAGTTATTGCCGGAGCGTCATTCCCGCCATCAAGGCTCTGAATAAAAAAGAAAAGCGAAGGGGCGGTGAAGTGATGCCAAAGGTTATACACCCTTGGAGTTATATATCACTGACGCCTTGTCGGTTTTCTTATTTGGAAGAAATATTCGTCAAAATTTGGTGTCATTTATCGCGAGCGACAGGTATACCTTATCCTCGCTTGACTCGGTATTTATATGAGCGGCAAGCGAGAGGGTGGAGTAGCTCTCCAAGAGAGTCGAGACAACAGGAAAGTCAAGGAAGCCCTTGCCCGAGCATTTGAGCGCCGCCTCTACCAGAGTCCAGCCTGACTCAAAGACCGAGTAATGTGATAGAAATACTGAAAAATTGCGAGCACCTGATATATCCTCATATTTTTCCTTGATAATGGGCAGGTAAGCCGTTGATACCTTCGATATACCCTCACCCGTGTTAAATTCATAGAGTGAAATTTCACATTCGCAGGAAGGATAATGTAAAGTATAGTTAACCTTACTGAGATAACGGTCGGTTATCCTTGCTCGTCTTAGTTCATTCTGCGACTCCTCAATATCAACACCGCACTCGGAGTCATCACACAGACACACGGCAGAGTATCCGTCGCTATGCGAAAGACTTATATACGGCTCGCCCTCTCCCGAAAGATACGGCTTGCCTTTTTCTGTGCACTCTATTTTTGGCAGGGGTCTTGAATAAAGCTCCTCATACATTGAAAGAAGAAGCAGCCTTACCGAATAGCTATCTCTGCTTAACTCCTCGCCACTAAAGGTGTATTTCTCTTTTTGAGAAAGTGAGTTATGTGAAAGAATGCCAACCCTTATCATATATCCATAATTATAGGAAGTATCATAGGCTTTCTTCTCGTTTCGCGGAAGATATACTTCGCCAAATCGTCGCGTATTATATTTCTTATATGCACCCAGTCGTTGATTTTTTTGTCTATAATTCTCAGAATGGACTGCTCTGCTATAGCCTTGACGTTTCGCATCAGCTCCTCCGACTCCTTGACGTAGACGAAGCCGCGCGACACGATGTCCGGTCCCGAAACGATAAAGCCGTCGTCAATAGTAGCGACAACTACCACAAGACCGTCCTCTGCCAGATGCTTTCTGTCACGGAGCACGACGCTTCCTATATCACCTACGCCCGCACCGTCAACAAGCACCTTGCCCGCGGGAACCTCACCTGCGAAGGCGGCGCTCCTTTTATCAACCTCGAGCACCTTTCCTATATCCGTGATAAATATATTCTCCGAGGGTATGCCCATAAATTCCGCTATATCCTTATTAGCGTACAGATGCCTGTACTCGCCGTGTATGGGCATGAAAAACTTCGGCTTCAAAAGACCCATGAGCAGCTTGATTTCCTCGCGGCAGGCGTGTCCTGAAACGTGGACGTCCTCAACGGAGTCGTTGACCACCTTGACACCGCTTCTGACAAGCGCGTTGATTATCTTTCCGACGAGCTTCTCATTTCCCGGTATCGCGTGCGCAGAGAGAACTACTACGTCGCGTGAGGAGAGCTTGACCTTATCGTGCTCGGAGAAAGCAATTCTGTAGAGCGCGGACATAGGCTCGCCCTGGCTACCCGTCGTGATAAGGGTAATCTGCTCGGGCTTATACTTCTTCATTTCATTGACGTCAATCAGCACTCCGTCGGGAAGCTCCATATATCCGAGCTCGGCGGCGGCGCCAATAACGTTAATCATACTTCTGCCAAGCACGGCAACCTTTCTGCCGTGGCGATAGGACGTGTCGATAATCTGCTGAACTCTGTGCACGTTTGAAGAGAAGGTCGCTATGATAAGCCTTCTGTCCTCATACTGCGCGAATATGCGCTCGAGTGATGAGCCGACGGTGCGCTCGGAGGGGGTGAAGCCCACTCTCTCAGCATTGGTTGACTCACACAGAAGCAGAGTAACGCCCTCTCTGCCTATCTCGCCGATTCTCGTCAGGTCAATCATATTTCCGTCTATGGGAGATACGTCAATCTTGAAATCTCCCGTGTGGAAAACCGTACCTACGGGAGTCCTTACGGCTATGGCGCAGGCGTCGGCAATCGAGTGATTGACGTGGATAAATTCAGCCTTGAAAACACCGAGGCTGATAACATCGCCCGCGTCTACGGTGTAGAGCTCGGGCTCGGTGGGTGACGGGTTTTCGTCAAGCTTTCCCTCTATAATACCGAGCGAGAGTCGCGTGCCATAGATTGGCGCGTGCAACTGCTGGAGTATATAAGGCACAGCGCCGATATGGTCCTCGTGCCCGTGGGTTATAAGTATTCCGCGTACCTTGTGCGCGTTCTGCACGAGGTAGCTGACGTCGGGAATGACGAGGTCGACTCCCGGCATATCGTCGTCGGGAAATCCCATACCGCAGTCGATAACTATAATGTCCTCGCCATATTCAAGCACGGTCATATTCTTTCCGATTTCCTGAATACCGCCAAGGCACATTACCCTCAGCTTTTTTCCTTTCCTGTTATCCTTTTTCATATATCAAAAACAAGACTGAAAAACAGTCTATATACCTTTCTTTCATTATGTACCGCCCCGTGTAGAGAAATTCGGGGCATTTTTCTAAAAAATCCAATTAAAAATCAAAGCTCCCAAGCCAAATGCGAGAGCGCCGAGAAGAAAAAATACAAGCCCAAGCTTAATATTAATTCTTTCTCTCTTTTCCCTCTGAATAACGTTTTCGCTGATGATACGGTTAGCCTCCTTGATAAAATCCTCATCCCTGAGGTTTTCCCTTACAGTGTCGCTGACGAGGAAAATAGCCTCGTCAAATATATCGCTCTCCGTATTTTTCAGGTGAATTACTTTTTTCTGACATCCTCTTAGCATTTATTCCTCCCGATATATGGCTTTTTTCGCCTATCAAATAGATTGTAGTCATAGGTGGAATAAATTATTCTTTTATTTTAATTTTCCCCGCCGAAATTGAACGGCGGGGAAGACTTTGTCCGACAGGTGGGGAAAATTACTTTTTGCCGCCGAAAATTCTGGCGAAGAAGCCCTTCTTCTTGGTCTCCTGTTCCTGAGTGGGCGCTACCTCGGGCGCGGGAGCTTCTTCTGTTGGAGCAGGAGCTTCCTCGACGGGAGCTGCTACCTCTATAACGGGTGTATCCTCAACCACTACAGGCTCTTCAACAGGAGCTACCTCAACAGGCGCGGGAGCTTCTTCAACAGCGGGCTCCTCTGCTACGGGGGCAGTCTCGGATACGGGAGCTGCTTCCTCAGCCGCTACCTTATTCTCTATTTCCTTCTTCGCCGCGGTGGAGAGTCTCTTTCTCTTCTTCTTCTCAGGAACTACTACCTCGTAGTTGTCGTCGAGAAGATCATCAATGGAAATTCCAAAAATCAGCTTAATCTCAATAAGCTTCTGTACCTCCGGGTAGGACTGTCCGGACTCCCACTTATACACCGCCTGTCTTGAAACACCGACAGCGCTGGCAAATTCGTCCTGTGTAAGTCCCTTGAGCTTTCTGAGCTTCACAAGTTTTTCTTTAAAGGTCATTTTCCTTCTCCTTTTTTTATTTTACTTATTTAATATATATCTGATTTGTGGTCAACCTGACCTTGAATAACTACTTGATTTCCTGGTCCTTCAGGTTATCATATTCGTCAATATGCGAATTATAGTTTGCATAAGTGGGGGTATTGATGCGCCAGCCCTCGCTTTCTTCTATCAACTCGAACTCAATTTTTCTCTCCTGACTCTCCCCCTTATCATTGGTAACGGTAGCCATAACGGATAAAAACAGAGTCTGTTTTTTAACCCCTTCAACCTTTATAGTATCAAGCTTATATTCCACACTGTCGCGGAAAAGATAGTTATAATCCTTATACACCATTATACAGATAGGATCCGTCTTGCTCACAGGATCATCGTATAGCTGGTAGTAGCGGGTCATGGAATAATTGATGCCGTCGGATATTATCGGGGAAAGAACGGTTGAATTGATATTCTCTGCGTACTCCTCGGTGAATGTTTTTCCTATAAGCACCCGCAATTCGTCGATAGTGGAAAATCCAAGCTCTCTGAGGTGCAGGGAGTTAGACTCATAGTACGCGCCGTTCTGGTGATTTGAATAAACGCAGTCTATACCCTTACCGAAAAGCACGAAATTGAGGATCTCGCTTTCCTTGAGCAGCGCCTCCGCCGCCGAAATTACCTCATTCTCGTCGTATTTTCGGTTGCAGGAGGTGAAGCCTAAGGTGGATATGAGAATTGACAGGACAAGGACGAGGTATAATATTTTCTTACCCCTCATTAAATGCTCTCCCCGTCGGTATCGATGTCCTCTGTCAGGTCATCCGTGTCATCGGAAAGCTCGGGTATGGGCTCAGGCTTCGGCGTATTTTCAATCTCGCGGTCGATATCCGCGCTCTGAGCCTCTATTTCCTCAGCCTTCTCAAGCCTTGCCACGTTGTTGATGGTGTTACCCTCGCTCAGTCGCATTATAATGACGCCCGTAGCGGTTCTTGAATAGATATTGATACCGCTGACGCTGGTTCTGATAATAGTACCCTCGTTGGTTATCAGCATTATATCGTCGTCGTCGGCAACCGTGATAACGGTAGCGAGGTTACCCGTCTTTTCGGTGATATTGTGGCAGGTGACTCCCTTACCGCCTCTGTGCTTCATCTGGCGGAAGTCGTCAAATCTCGTTCTCTTACCCATACCGTTCTCGGTGACGGTGAGAAGCGACTTTTCGTCGTCAACCACGGCAACTCCGACTACGTAGTCGTCTCCCTGCAGGGTGATACCGCGCACGCCTCGCGCAGTTCTTCCCATTCCTCTGACGTTGTTCTCGTCGAAGCGGACGGCAAGTCCGTCGCGGGTAGCTATAATAAGGCTCTCGTCACCCTTGGTGTGACGGACGAAGATAAGCTCGTCGCCCTCGTCGAGTGTGATGGCGATTTTTCCGGCTCTTCTCTGATATGCGAAATCGGTGAGAAGCGTTCTCTTGGCAACTCCTCGCTTGGTTATCATAGTCAGGTATTCGCCCTCGGAGAACTCGGTGATGGGAATAATCGCGGTAACGAACTCACCATCCTGAAGCTCGATGATATTGACAAGATTGGTGCCCTTGGCAGTTCTGCCCGCCTCGGGAATTCTGTACGCCTTCTTAGCGTAGACTCTGCCCTTGTTGGTGAAGAACATCAGATATGCGTGGCTGTTGGCTACTATAACGTCCTCGACGTAGTCGTCCTCCTTGGTGGTCATACCGATAATGCCCTTACCGCCTCTGTTCTGCGCGGTGTAGACGTCGGCTCTCTGACGCTTGATATAACCGGTGTGGCTGACGGTGATAACGCAGGTGTGACGCTCAATAAGGTCCTCGAGGTCAATCTCCTCGGTAGCCTCGGTGAGCTCGGAGCGACGCGCGTCACCAAACTTATTCTTTATCTCTATGAGCTCATTTCTGATTATCTCTATAACTCTCTTCTCGTCGGCAAGTATTCCTCTGAGGTCGGCAACGAGCAGCGTGAGCTTGGCAATTCTGTCCTCGACCTTCTGTCTTTCAAGTCCGGAGAGCTTTCCGAGAGTCATCTCAACTATTGCCTGAGCTTGTGTTTCGGAGAGTCCGAAGCGCTCGATAAGCCTTTCCTTAGCATTAGGAATGCTCTCGCTCGTCTTGATAATGCTGATAACCTCGTCGATGTTATCGATAGCGGTCTTGTAGCCCTCGAGAATATGCATCTCGCGCAGCGCCTTATCAAGATCAAACTGAGTTCTTCTTAAGATAACGCTCTTCTGGAACTCTATGTATCTGTCGAGTATAGAGGGAAGCGAAAGAGTCTTTGGCTCTCCGCCGTCGATAACCAGCATATTGACCGAGCAGGTGTCCTGAAGCTGAGTGTATTTGTACAGCTGATTGAGAATAACCTCGCCGTTGGCATCCTTTCTGTACTCAACGACTATTCTCATACCGCCTCTGCCCGATTCATCTCTGAGCGCTGTGATACCCTCAATCTTCTTTTCCTTAACGAGATTCGCCATATTCTCGATAAGCATAGACTTGTTAACCATATAGGGTATCTCGGTGAAGATAATCCTTCTGTGATCGTCCTCAATCTTAGCTCTGGCGCGGATATATACCTTACCCTTACCGGTTTCGTAGGCTTCTCTGATACCGCGGGAGCCGTAGATTATAGCCGCGGTCGGAAAATCGGGGCCCTTGATGTATTCCATCAGCTCGTCCACGGAGCACTCGGGGTTTTCCATTCTGAATATCGTACCGTCGATAACCTCACCGAGATTGTGCGGCGGGATGTTCGTCGCCATACCGACGGCGATACCTACCGAGCCGTTAACCAGAAGGTTAGGGAAGCGGGAGGGAAGCACCGTGGGCTCGTCCCTGGTGTTATCGAAGTTTCTCGTCATGGGCACAACCGACTTTTCGATGTCGCGCATCATATAATCGGCTATCTTCGACATTCTCGCCTCGGTGTAACGGTATGCCGCGGCGCCGTCGCCGTCGATGTTACCAAAGTTTCCGTGTCCCTCAACCAAGGGATAGCGGAGCGAGAAGGACTGTGCCATTCTGACCATAGTGCCGTACACTGCGGCGTCACCGTGCGGATGGTATCTACCAAGCACGTTACCTACGGTGGTAGCCGACTTTCTGAAGGGCTTATCGTAGGTTAAGTTATCCTCGTACATCGCGTAGAGGATACGGCGCTGTCCCGGCTTCAAGCCGTCGCGCACGTCGGGGAGCGCTCTGGAGGTGATAACGCTCATAGAATACTCTATGAATGACTTTTTGACCTCCCTTTCCATATCGTGCTCAACTATGTGCTGATTTGGAAATTCAATATCGGAGCTCTTATAGCTATGTTCCATTTTTTTCACCCTCCCCTCTTATATATCAAGATTTTCAACGAATTTCGCGTTTTTGGTGATGAAATCACGCCTGGGCTCAACCATATCGCCCATAAGCACCGAGAATACCTCGTCGCAGGCGATAGCGTCCTCGATAGTTACCTTGAGTAGCGTGCGGCGCTCGGGGTCCATAGTGGTTTCCCAGAGCTGCTCGGGGTCCATCTCACCAAGACCCTTATATCTCTCTGCCTCAACGCCCTTGCCGCCAAGCTCCTCGATATACTTGTCCCTCTCGGCGTCCGAGAAGGCGTAGCGAAGTTGCTTACCCTTGTGCACTTTGTAGAGCGGAGGCTGAGCGAGGTATATATGTCCCTCCTCGATAAGAGGGCGCATATGGCGGAAGAAGAAGGTCAGAAGAAGTATTCTGATATGCGAGCCGTCGACGTCGGCATCCGCCATAATTATAATTTTTCCATAGCGGAGTCTGGAAATATCAAACTCATCGCCTATACCGCAGCCGAGCGCCTGGATTATAGGAATGATAGAGGTATTTCCGTACACCTTATCAAGCCTTGCCTTCTCGACGTTGAGCACCTTTCCTCGAAGAGGAAGTATAGCCTGGAAGCGGCTGTCTCTTCCGTCCTTGGCAGAGCCTCCTGCCGAATCTCCCTCGACAAGATACAGCTCGGTAAGACGGGGGTCGCGCTCGTTACAGTCGGAGAGCTTTCCGGGAAGGGGAGAGGACTCGAGCACGTTCTTTCTGCGTACGCTCTCTCTCGCCTTTCTCGCCGCCTCTCTTGCTCGGTTGGAGGCACGCGCCTTTTCTATGATTATTTTTCCTGCAGAGGGGTTTTCCTCAAGAAACTCCTCGAGCTTCTCTGATACGATATTATCAACGAGGGTTCGCATCTCGGAGTTACCGAGCTTAGCCTTGGTCTGGCTCTCAAACTGCGCGTCGGTGAGCTTGACCGAAATGATAGCTACGATACCCTCTCTGACGTCGTCACCCGAGAGTCCCTTATCGTCGGGCTTCAATGCCTTTATCTTTCTGGCATAGTCGTTGATAACCTTGGTAAGAGCAGTCTTGAAGCCTGTTTCGTGCGTACCGCCCTCGATAGTAGCCATATTGTTGGCGAAGGAAATGATAGTTTCGTTGTAGCTATCGTTGTACTGCATAGCTACCTCGGCGATAGCGCCGTTTCTCTCGCCCTTCATATATATAACCTGGGGATGAATGGGATTGCCGCGCTTTTCGTTGTTGAGATACTCAACGAAGGAAACTATACCGCCCTCGTAGTGAAGCACCTCCTCACGCTCTTCCTCCCCGCGCTTGTCGACAAGAACGATTTTAACGCCCGCGTTGAGAAAGGACTGCTCTCTCATTCTGACAAGCAGCGTTTCAAACTCAAATACGGTTTCTTCAAATATAGTTGGGTCGGGCTTGAAGCGCACGTAGAGTCCGTGCCTTCCCTCAGAGGAGCCGACACAGGCGAAGGGCCTTGCCACAGCGCCTCTTTCAAATCTCTCGGTATATTTCTGTCCGTCGCGGCAGTTTTCAACCTCAACCCACTCGGAAAGAGCGTTAACAACCGATGCGCCGACACCGTGCAGACCTCCGGCTATCTTATATCCCTCTCCGCCGAATTTTCCGCCCGCGTGCAGTACCGTATATACTACCTCAAGGGTGGGAAGTCCGAGCTTTTCATTCATACCCGAGGGGATTCCTCGTCCGTCGTCCTGTACCGATACGCTTCCGTCGCCGTGGAGTGTGACGGTGATACAGCTGCAGTGACCTGCGAGTGCCTCGTCTATGGAGTTGTCGACAATCTCATACACGAGGTGGTGAAGTCCTCGGATAGAGGTAGTACCTATGTACATACCCGGTCTTTTTCTGACAGCCTCAAGTCCCTCTAAGACCTGTATTTGGCTATCGTCATAGCCTTTTACTTCGTTCAATTCGTTTGACATATTAACCTTCCTATTTCTGTCGGTTGACACTACTCGCCGTCTATAACAGCGCCCTCGGCACGAAGCCTCAGACCGCCGGTCGATATTCTTGACAGCTTGACGCAGCACTCTCCGCCCTCATCAAGCAGGATAAAGCTACGCGGCAGGTCGGTGTCGGTATATTCAACCTTGCCCTCTTTTTGATTTTTATTGATAAATTTTTTGGTTATTCCCGAAACGGTAGCGGTATCAAGGTCGAAAAGCCCTATGATATCCTTCTTCTTGACACTTTTTTTGTTACCGATGTGAAGATACATACTCGCCTCCCGAAACCTCTATAACCGTGTCTGCTCCGTCTATTATGTCCTCTCCCTCGCATGAGGTTATGATAACCTGTCTGTCGCGCATTCCCTCGATAACGAAGCGTCTGCGTGTCCTGTCAAGCTCGCTGAGCACGTCGTCGAACAAAAACACGGGATACTCGCCGAAAAGGCGGCGGATAACCTCGCCCTCCGCGAGCTTGAGAGCCAGAACTATCGAGCGCTGCTGTCCCTGTGAGGCGAAGCTTCTGGCAGGCTGTCCCGATATATCTATCTGTATATCGTCCCTCTGAGGACCGTACAAGGACGTGCCAACCAGCTTTTCCTTATCGAGATTTCTTGTGAATATATCCCTGTATTCCGCCTTCAAGTATGAAAGCTCGCTGTCCTGAGAGGCTATATCACTCTTCAGGGCTATATATATATCCTCATCTCCCGATGACAGCTCGAGTCCTATATCCTTGACGTATGGGCGAAGCAGATCGATATAATCCCGCCTTTTCTTATGTATGTATGCGGCATACTCCGCCATAGTTTCCGACCAGGCTATAAGCTCGCCGTTGTCAAAGTATTGACCCTTCGACGCCGCCTTCAGAATACTGTTCCTGTTTTCAAGCGCGCTCTTGAAGCGCGAGTATTCGGTTATATAAGCGGGGTAGCACTGGGATATTGCAACGTTCAGAAACGCGCGGCGCTCCTCGGGGCCGCCCTTGACAAGGTCAAGATTGTCGGGATAGAACAGCACGGACTTGAAATCTCCAACCATATCGGAGACCTTCGAAATCTTATATCCGTTTCTTTTTCTCAGTCTCTCGCGTCCGAAGCAGGCGTACTCCAGAGTTCCCTCGGTGTCAAGGCTCTCGTACTCTATGGATATCCGAAATCCCTCCGAGCCGAAGCGTATCATTTCCTTATCGTCCTGGGTGCGATGGGATCTGCCGCGAGAGAAAAGATATATTCCCTCAACCGCGTTGGTTTTTCCCTGCGCGTTTTTTCCGTACAAGAGATTCACACGGTCACCAAAACGGATATCACAGGATAAGATGTTCCGGAAATTCTCCGCTCTGAACCTTTTTATTTTCATATATTAGAGCTTATCCTTCATTTTAACGGGGAGAATCATATATACGTAGCTGAACTCCTCGTCGGGCTCGTAGGGCTCTATGAGAATGGGGCTCTCGCTGTTAAGGAGCTTGATGACGATATTCTCGCCCTCGGACGCCTTGACGCTGTCGATAAGGAAGCGGCAATTGAAGCCTATCTCAATATCGCCGCCCTCGTGCACGCAGTCCATCTCGTCGTTGACTCCGCCGTTAGCGGAAAGCGAGGTGAGGTTGAGATAATGACCGGCTATGGAAAGCTTAACGTAGCTTCTGCCGGAGTTCTGTACCTTTTCCTCGGCTATGATATTAGCTCTCTCAAGTCCTGTGAGGAAGCGTTCTCTGTCAACATTGACTACTATATCGTTGCGCTGGGGTATAATTCTGTTATAGGCGATATACTCGCTGTCTATAAGCCTCGAGAAGAAGGTAACGTCTCCCTTGTTGACTATGACGTGCTTTCTCGAGAGATACATTCTGACCTCCTCGTCCTTGCCCTCAGAGAGAATTTTCGTCAGCTCGCCTAGCGCGTGACCGGGGATGATGAAGGAATAATCCTTTCCTCCGTCATCAGCCAAAGAGCCAATATCGCAGGTGAGGTTACACTTGGAAAGGCGGTGGCTGTCGCAGGATACTACCTCAAAGCCGCCCTCGTATATCTTGAAATAAGCTCCGCAGAGCATAGGTCTGTTGTCCTGAGTTGCTACCGAGTGGCTGACCTTCTGTATCATTTTTCTGAGGTTGTCAGCTCCAACGGTGAAGCCTCTCTCGGTGACAAGGTCGGGAAGGTTGGGGAAATCCGCGCCCCTCTGAGCAATCATAGTGAAGGACGAGCGGCCGCTGTATATCTCACAGCTGAGGTTGTCCTTAATATCGAAGGTGATGTCGTCGTCGGGCATAACCCTCACAGTCTGATAGAGGCGCTGCGCGTTGATGATAAATCTACCCTCGCGCTCAACCGAAACGGGAGGAATGGTGGCTCTGAAGCCCTTAGTCATATCGTAGGTGGAAATCTGTATAAGACCGTTTTCAAGCGTTTCGATAAGAACGCCCTCTATAGCGGGTACTGTATTTTTGGTGGAAATTGAGCCCATAGCGGGTGTCAGCTTCTTGAGAAGCTCCTGCTTGCTTACTATAAATTTCATTTTCTTCTCCTATAAGTATGGATAATTTTGTTCCGTATCGCCTATTTGCCGCGCTCTCCCAAGAGGGAGATGGGAAAATAAATGTTATTATTGGTTGTTATTATTGTTGTAGGGGCTGTCAGTTTGTCGAGAAACTCTGAAAATCCTTATATTTCCTAGGAAAACTTGGCTTCAGAATTCGACTGCGGGCTGTCAGTTTGTCCGTCTTGAAAAATTCGATAGATTTCAACTAATTTATTGTCAGCGCACCGACAGCTTGTTTTTGACATTTCGACGGGAAATTGTCAAATTATTCTCCCTTAACCTCCTTGATAATCTGCTTTATCTGCGCGTCGTAGTTATTGACGGTGCGGATATTTCTCTCGGCGATTTCAAGAGAGTAGGAAACGGTGGAGTGGTTTCTTCCGAAGATACTGCCTATTTCCTGAAGGGTGAGCTCTGTGAGCTTCTTGATAACGTATATAGCGACGTGACGCGCATTCGCTATGTTGTTGGTTTTTTTCTTCGACTTGAGGTCCTCGACCGTGACGCCAAAGGACTTTCCGACAGCGAGAAGTATCTTCTCGACAAGCGCCTCGGTAGGAATGTTGCCCGGGTCGATTATTGAGATAACCTCGTCGACCTTCTCTTTGGTAACCTCTGTTGATGTCAGAGAGGTCAGGGCGAAGAGCTTTTTCAGAACACCCTCAATCTGTCTTATATTGTTGTGCAGTCTTTCAGCGAGGTACTCTATAATCTCGTTGGAGATAGTGAGTCCCATATTATCCGCCTTCTTCTTGATTATAGCTATGCGAAGCTCGAAGGACGGTGGCTGAACGTCGGCGAGAAGTCCGCCCTCAAATCTGGTGCGGAGCCTGTCCGATAGGGGCTCAATCTCCTTCGGAGGACGGTCTGAGGTGAGGATTATCTGCTTATCGTTTTCATACAGAGCGGAGAAGGTGTGGAAAAATTCCTCCTGCGTCTGCTCCTTTCCTGCGAGGAACTGTATATCGTCGATAAGAAGAACGTCCGCCTTCCTGTATTTTTCCTTGAATTCTGACGTAGAGCCCTTCTTGATAGCCGCTATAAGCTCCTCAAGGAAGCCCTCGCACTTCTTATAGACTATTTTCAAGGAGGGGTGATGCTTTTTCATATAGTTGATAACGGCATAGAGAAGATGAGTCTTGCCGAGTCCCGAGTGACCGTATATGAAAAGCGGATTGTATGTATTCGGCTCCTGAGCCACAGCGAAGCAGGCGGCCTTGGCGAATTTATTAGACGAGCCCTCGACGAAGTTGTCGAAGGTGTAGTTTTCAATAACCGTGCCCGCTACCGAGGGGTTGTTGATAATCTCGGTGATGGTTCTCTCGTCCTCTCTGTCGCGCTCTCTGCGCTGATTGTCGGTATCCGGAGCTTTGGGAGCAGTCTCTGCTCTCGTGGGCTCGGCTCCCTTGTATTCGTCCTCCGAGAGAATGGTTACTCTGACCTCAAAGCCGATAGTATTTTTTAAGCATAGGGTTATAATATCCTTATACTTATTATTGAGAATATTTTTCTTTAAATCCGTGGTGGTAACGAAGGTTGCGGAGCTGTCGTCAAGAGCGACAAGCCTCAGCTCGCCAAACCAGAGCTTGAAGCTAGAGGGAGCGGTGTCCAGGGTACTCTTGATTTCATTCAGAACGTCCTGCATAATTTGGGAAAACTCGTCCATATTTTTTCCTTTCATACTGAATTTTCACCTCTTTTTCAGAAAATCCGGGTTGTCTGAGTGAAGATAGGTGAATCTTGAATTCTCGCACACGCACGCGCCTTCTCGCACACGCGGACTCGCACGCACGTATAAATATACTTTATCAACAAGATTATACCATATAAATATTTAAAAATCAAGTACAGCGACGGAAAAATATAGGAAAACGCCATAATTTTATATAGAAAAATGCCCGTCGGGCGACGGGCGAGAGGGAAGTGAGGATTTCTGGGAAAACGTTGGCTGATAAGTGATGTTGAGGTAGGACTTTCAGAGGAAAAAGAGTCACATTCGCTTTTCCCGTCCGCGAAAGAATAAGGAGAGAAGAAATCCGAGGAAGAGAGCCGCGGTTATTCCGCCTGCCGTAGCGGATAGACCGCCCGTGAGAATACCAATAGCTCCGCTTTCGGCAACAGCCTCCTTGACACCTCTGGCCATAGCTGCGCCAAAGCCGAAAAGAGGCACGGAAATTCCACAGCCTGCGACCTCGAAAAGCGGCTCGTATATTCCGAGGGCGAAAAGAGCAACGCCTGCGCAGACATAGCCGACGAGAATTTTAGCAGGAGTCAGGGCGGTGAGGTCAATAAGAAGCTGGGCGATTATACAGCACACAGCACCAACGGCGAAGGTCAAAATAAGGCTCATATTCGGTTACCTCTTTCGCTTGATAGAAAATTCTTCCTTGATATTTTAACTCCGTGGGCAATTCCGATAATGCTCTCTCCCTGTAGCAGTGACGACGGCGACATCAGAGCTCCGGTAGAGAAGAATAAAATATTCGACAGTTCACCCGATTGGAGCTTCGGGAGAAAATGAGTAGCCAGAACTGCCGCCGAGGTGCCGCAGCCACTCGCTCCGCCGTGCACGTCGCACTGAGTTCCGTAGAGAATATTTCCGCAGTCAATATGACGGGGTGCGGCGGCGGGTAGGGCGTCCGAGAGAAGCTCTCCGAGAACGAGAGAGCCTACCTTTCCAAGGTCACCCGTGACGATGTAGTCGAACTCGCAGGCCGACTCTCCGCTCAGCTCAAAATAAGTGAGAATGCTGTCGAGCGCGGCGAATGCCATAGCGCCGCCAAGATTAGAGCCGTCCGTCGTTGCTCCGTCTACCATTTTTCCGATAAGGCAATTTGATATACAGACGTCTCCCGTAGAGCCGTCCTGTGCTTCAAGAATGAATGACGCCGCGGCAGTCGAGGTCCAGCCGGCAGAGGGTGTTCTCTGACCGCCGTACTCAACGGGCATACGGAACTGCCTTTCAGCCGCGCTGTTGTGGCTCGAGGTAACGACCGCCGCCCTTCCTCCCTCCTGTGACAGAAGGCTTGAAGCTATAACGAGCCCCTCAGCGCAGGAGGAGCAGGCGCCGTATATTCCGAGATACCCCGTACCGAATGAGGAAAGCCCGATGGCCGAGGCTACGCACTGATTCTGCAGGTCGCCCGCGACGATAACATCGAGCTCCTCGTGGCTGAGAGATGCCTTTGTCAAGGCGAGGTTCAACGAGGTGCGCGACATCTCAGCCTCTGCCTTCTCCCAGGTGTCCTTTCCGAAAAGACATCTCTCGTCTATATGGTCGAACCTCTTTCCGAGAGGTCCTCTACCTTCCTCATATCCTCCAACCGCAGAAAATGAGCGAATGGTGGCAGGCGTGGTTAATTTTATCAATCTTTTCACTTGTTAATGTAAACCTTTATTTTATTTTTTGAAGCCTTGATTTGAAAACCGAAGTTTGCTTTTTCGTCCGAAAAAGCGTCAGATAACAGCCGAAATTCCACTTATAATATATATAATAAGGCCGTAGATTACCCCCGAAACCGTAGCGTACAGTATAACGGGACCCGCCACCGAGAAAATCTTGATTCCGACTCCCGAGATATAGCCCTCGCTCTGCGAGTCGATAGCGCCCGATACCACAGAGTTGGAAAATCCGCTGATGGGCACCAAGGTTCCCGCTCCTGCGTGTCTTCCGATACGGTCGAAAAAGCCAAGCGCTGTTGCAAGTCCGCTCAGGAGAATTATAGTCAGCGAGGCGAGCAGGGTAGAGTCGTCCTTATTCACACCAAGGTACAGATACAGTCGCCTTGACAGCTCTGCTACAAGGCAGATAACTCCGCCTATAATTCCCGCGCATATACAGTTTTTTAAGGTTTTGCTCTTTGGTGTGTGACGCTTTATAATCTCGAGCTTTTCATTTTTTGTCAGTTGCTTCATTTTTTCACCTCTTTTTTTCTAGTATTTGTCGGCGAAATTAAATTATTCGTTGCTTTTTTTCAAATTGTGATATATAATATACCTAAGCTCGAGTGAGACCGAATATATGCGCGCGTTATATATAGAAAGGAAGGAAAGCAGTATGATAGGTAGCTTTGACGAAAACGATAATCTGCCGAAGAGTCTGCCCGAAGAGACTCCGGAGAATGACAAGATAGACTACGAGGAATATTCCGACCAAAGGGATGACTCCTATCAGGAAGAGGTAGAATACTATGACCTTCCCGCCTCGCCCAAGGAGAGGTCTATGGGCTGGTCGCTTCTGTCGCTGGCTCTGTCGGTGCTGTCCGTGGCGCTCTGCGCCTTCTGGTACGTATCCTTTCCCTTAGCTATAGGAGCTGTAATTTTCTCGGTTATATCGAGAAAGAAGCTTGGATATTTTGATAAAATGTCGGTTTTCGGACTTATCGTCGGTATAGTAGGCTTCGTTTTCAGCGCGTTTTCGCTCTTCGTCTCCATAAGCGGAGTGCTGGACGGATTTATTAATTAAAGCGTATATTTATAGAAAAAAGAGAGATGCCGTAGCATCTCTCTTTTTTGGTTTGGATTGAATTATAGCGCCGAGATAATCTCAACTGCACGTGCTAAAGCCGCGTCAATCTTATCTATATCTCTGCCGCCGCTCATAGCGCTGTCGGGTCTTCCGCCACCCTTTCCGCCTGTTATAGCAGAAACCTCGCGCAGAATATTTCCGCAGTGTACTCCGCCTGCTACGGCGTCCTTTCCTGCCGCGGCAACGAAGTTGAGCTTTCCGTCGAATACCACCGCGAGAATAGCCACGCCGTCAGGATATTTAGCCTTAACAGTGTCGGTGAGGGCTCTTGCTGCGTCGGGCTTCATCTCTACCTTGGCTGTCAGTACTCTGAAGTTGCCGATAGTCTTCATGCCGTCAAGCAGGCTCTCAGCCTTCATTTCTGCAACCTTGGCGTTGAGGCTGTCGAGCTCGCGCCTTACTTCCTTCAGCTCCGTCTGCACGGACTGAGCCTTTTTGGCTATATTGTTGGGATTGGGGGATTTCAGCTCGCGGGCGCACTCGTTGATAAGCTCCTGCTTCTCGTTGAGCAGAGCTATAACGCCAAGTCCCGTGGTAGCCTCTATTCTTCTGACACCTGCGGCAACCGAGGTCTCGGATATGATTTTAAATAGACCGATATTTCCCGTGTTGGAAACGTGAGTACCGCCGCAGAGCTCCACGGAGGACATACCCATTCTGACAACCCTTACCTCGCTTCCGTACTTCTCACCAAAGAGCGCCATAGCTCCCATCAGCTTGGCGGTAGCCATATCGGTAACGGTGATGCAGCTTTCCTCTGCCAAGAGGATATTTCTGTTGACTATAGCCTCGACCTGTGACAGCTCGTCCTCGGTCAGGGATGAAAGGTGGGTGAAGTCAAAGCGGACTCTATTCTCGTCGACGTATGAGCCTGCCTGCTCGACGTGATTTCCGAGCACAGAGCGGAGCGCCGCCTGAAGAAGATGGCACGCCGAGTGGTTTCTCTCGATAGCCTCGCGTCTAGTCTTATCGATAGCGAGGGTAACGGTGTCGCCGACCGAGAGCTTGCCGCTGTCTATCTTAACCTCGTGGATATATATACCGCTTGTTTTCTTGGTATCGAGCACGGAGAAGCTGACCTCGGAGCTCTTTCCCTCGCCGCTGTCGCCGACCTGTCCGCCGCCCTCTCCGTAGAATACGGTGCGGTCGAAGATAACCGAGCACTCGCCCTCGTTAAGCGTGTCAACTCTCTCGTCGTCGGAGATGATAGCGACAACCTTAGCCTCGCAGGAGTTTTCGGTATATCCGAGAAACTCGGTAGCCGGAATACCCTCAAGCAGCGAGCCCTGTCCGTCTGCCCAACCTGAGATGTTGCCTCTCGCCGCTCTGGCGCGGTTTTTCTGCTCGTTCATCAGCCTTGAGAATGCCTCCTCGTCTATGCTGAATGATTTTTCAGCGGCAATCTCACGCACAAGGTCGATAGGAAATCCGAAGGTGTCATACAGCTTGAAGGCGTCGTCACCCGAGATAATATCCTTTCCCTCTGCCTCTGCGGCGGTGATAATACCCGAGAGAATACCGAGACCTGCGTCGATAGTAGCGTTGAAGCGCTCCTCCTCAAGTCTGACAACCTTTAGAATATACTCTCTTTTGGTCTTCAGCTCGGGATACGCGTTCTCATTTTGGGAGATAACTATCTCGCACAGCTCCTCGAGGAAGCTGCGGTTGATGCCAAGCAGCTTGCCGTGGCGGCAGGCGCGGCGAATGATACGGCGAAGGACGTAGCCTCTGCCCTCGTTGGAGGGAATAACGCCGTCGGAAATCATGAAGGTAGAGCTTCTTATATGGTCGGTAACCACACGGATGGAAACGTCATCGGACTTGTCCGAGCCGTAGGTCTTATTCGCTATGGAGCACACGGTGTCGAGAATTCGTCTGACGGTGTCAACCTCGAAAAGATTGTCAACCCCCTGCAGAACGCAGGCAAGACGCTCAAGTCCCATACCCGTGTCGATATTTTTCTGCGCGAGCTCGGTGTAGTTGCCCTTTCCGTCGTTGTCAAACTGGGAGAATACGTTGTTCCATATCTCCATGAATCTGTCGCAGTCACAGCCCGGCTTACAGTCGGGTGAGCCGCAGCCGTACTTTATTCCTCTGTCAAAGTATATCTCGGAGCAGGGACCACAGGGACCTGAGCCGTGCTCCCAGAAGTTGTCTGCCTTGCCGAGTCTGACTATATGCTCCTCGGGTACGCCAATCTTATCGCGCCAGATGGAGTAAGCCTCGTCGTCCTTCTCATAGACAGAGGGCCAGAGCAGATTTTCGGGAATCTCGAGGGTCACGGTGAGAAATTCCCAAGCCCACGGAATAGCCTCCTCCTTGAAGTAGTCGCCAAAGGAGAAGTTTCCGAGCATCTCGAAGTAGGTGCCGTGGCGCGCGGTATGTCCGACTCTCTCGAGGTCGGGAGTTCTTATGCACTTCTGACAGGTACATACCCTCTTGCTGGGGGGAGTTTCCTCACCTGTGAAAAACTTTTTCATAGGTGCCATACCCGAGTTTATCAGAAGAAGCGATTTATCATTGTTGGGGATAAGAGAAAAGCTGGGGAGTCTGTGATGTCCCTTGCTCTCGAAGAAGGAGAGAAAGCTCTCTCTGAGGTCGTTGAGTGAAGTCCACTTCATTGTTTTTCTCCAATTTATTTTAAAAATATTTTTCCAAAGCAAGATTATAGCATATATTGAGCGATTAGTCAATAAAAAACCGAATAAAAAGATAAGCGAGGCAGAAAAGAGATTCTACCCCGCGTTTTTCTGAATTTTGAGAAAGAGACTTGTGCTCTAGACGTCAAGTGTATCTCCAAGATGGAGCGAATATACTCTTTTCGTCGTTGGATATTTTCCGAAAATGCGTCTGACTGCTTCGGCGTAGTAGGAGAGCTGAGTCGAGTGACTTTCTCTCATTTTGAGCTCCGCTAAGGCTCTGTCCTTGAGTTCAGCTCGGGTAAGCCTGTCGGTCTTGTAGTCGACGAGGTGAAGTTCTCCGAGGTCGTCCTCATACAGACAGTCGATAACACCCTGCACGAGTATTTTCTCGCCGCGGTAGAGCTCCTTGTTGGTCTCTGTGAAGCTCTCGGCGTCCAGTAGCACGTTGAATCTGAACTCGCGGAAGATGCTCTTGGCAGAGCGCATCCGACACAGAAGCTCGGAGCGGCGGAACATCTCTACCTCGTCAAGCCGTACTCTCACCTTGTCCTCGGGGGAAATATAGCCCTCAGCTACGAGTCTTTCAAGCTCGCTCTCTCCGCCCTCGGAATAAAGTCTCTCAAGGTCGCAGAACTGAAACAGAAGGTGTGTGGCGATGCCGCGCTTGAGGCTCGACTCGGTATCCTTTCCCGAGATAAATTCGGGAAGAATTCCAAGACCGGGGAGCTTCAGATTGACGCTGTCCCTTCTCATTCTGTCCGCTTCATCAAGCTCGAGAGCCTCACCCTTGGTGCCGTCAAGCAGCTCGGGATACAGTTTTGATACCGACAGCTTCTCGGGGAGAGTTGTGAGGTGGTCGAGCGGGTGACGAAAATTGAATCTTTCGGTGATAAGCCTGTATAGCTCACCCTCTCTGTACTTATCGGGAACGACTATCTCTCCGGCTCTCTCACTTGTGGGAGCAACGAAGTCGAACTCAGGGGGCGTGTCGAGATTTTTCGACTTTTTATCCGTCAAATTGTCAACAACAGTTGACAAATCCGCGCTTAGAGATATCTCGGGCGGTATTTCTAAAAGAAAGTCGGAAATATCAGTAAGAGCCACTCCCTCTGTGGCGAGAATAACCCTCAGAGCGCTTGGCTGGTTGTATATCGAGTATGAGTCAAGGTAGACTTTCGAATACTCTACCTCCTTTTCGAAGGCGTCCCATTTTTTGCCCGCGGTGGCGACTACATATAGTCTTTCCCTGGCTCTTGTCAGAATAACGTAGAGTATGCGCAGCTCCTCCTCGAGCTCTCGGCGCTCCGAGTAGTCCTTGATGACGTTTTTTGTAGCGTTTCTCACAAGCGAGAGTCCCGACGGCGAGCGCAGGTACATACCTATGCCAAAGCCCTCCTGATACTCAAATCTCGGAGCAGTACCGCCGTCGCTTCCGCCAAAGCCCGATTCCGAGCCGACGTAGAATACCACGGGATATTCGAGTCCCTTCGATCCGTGGGCGGTGAGAATGGCAACGCTGTCCTTGTCCTTCGGCGACTCCTTCTTGTTGAGGTTGTTTTTTCTGTCTATTATACTGTTGATATATGAGATAAAGCTATACAGACCCTTGAAGGAGCTGGATTCGAAGCTTCGCGCGTAGTCGTACAGCTGAAACAGCCTGTCCTCTGTGCCGTCGCGTGCGGCGAGGGCGAGAAGCCCCGTTTCATTGTACAGACGAAGAAGAAGCGCGTCTGCGGGACTTCCCTCGGCGAGCAGTCGGTAGCGCTCGAGCGAGGATAGAAATTTCTTGCCCTTCGTATATTCCGGGTGCTCCTCTATATAGCCTCTCAGCGAGTCGTAGAGTGAGTCTGCCTTCGTACGCCTTATCTTCGCCAGCTCGTCGGCGGTGAAGGAATAAAGAGGCGACAGCATCAGTCCCGCGAGATATATATCTCTTTTCGGGTTGTCTATGGAGTTGATAAGGCACAGGGTGAGAAGCGCCTCGGGCGTCAGGAAAAAGCTGACCTCCTCTGACACGGATGCGGGTATGCCCAAGCTGTCGAGCGCATCCTTATATAGATTGCTTTTTCCCTTGGCGGTGCGCATTATTATAGCGATGTCCCCGGGGAGTATCGGCGTGCCGTCGTTTTTTGTCCCATTGTCCAGAAGCTCGCGGATTTTCTCCGCGGTTGCTATGGGGGATATCATTTTATCGTTGTAGCCCTCGACACCCTTGTATTTTGATTTTAGTGCCGAACTGTCGATAACGCAGAGCTCGGGCTTTCGAATGGGCGGCTCGGGATAGTCCTCGTAGGTCTTCGAGCAGTTGAGGCGGTCGTCGGGAACGTAGCCTATGCTGTCGCCGATAAGCCCGAAGGCACGGTCGAAAATAAGGTTGACGAAGTCTATAATGCCCCTGTCACAGCGGAAGTTGTCCGACATGAAGATGGTCGCCCTGTCACTGTCGCCTGCGCTGTCTATATCGGGGTAGGTCCTTTTCATTTCAGCGAAAATATCCGCGTTAGCACTTCTGAAGCGGTAGATGCTCTGCTTGATATCGCCGACCATGAAGCGATTGGTGGGCTGGGAAACCGCCTCGAAAATCTTGTCTTGGATGTTATTGACGTCCTGATACTCGTCGATATATACCTGCTTGAACCTTCTCGCCTCGGCTCTCGCTATATCTGTAAGCTCTCCGTCCTGCCAAAGACACTCGTAGGCGTATCGCTCTATATCCGAGAACTCAGCGATGCCGCGTCTGAGCTTTTCCTCGCGGAAAAGCCTATCGAAGAGCCTCATTATTCGAATCAGCACGCCGAGGGTGCGATAGAGCCCCTCATAGGAGATTTTCCAGTCTTCTTCGGTATGGACGAAGAATTTATCACGGAGGCGTGTCGCGTCGTCGCGGAGCGAGCCGTGTATCTGCGTCGTTGGAGGAAGCGTCTTATCGGTGTTGCTCGCCGCCTTGCCGAAGGTGTGGGAGCGGAGTATATCTCTTGCCTCGGCGTAGCTCTTAGCACCAAGGAGGCAGAGGCATAGCGCGCGGTCATCCGAGAGCATATCCACGACCTTGTCAAGCTTGTCGCTCCTTCCTGAGGGCACCTCCAAAAGCGCGTCCGAGAGTATTTTTTCGTAGTGGCTCGCCATAGTATATAGACGGGTCATTATATAGCTGCCGAAGCGGGTGTTCTCTACCCGTGTGAATTTTTCGGGGTTATATTCCTCTATCAGCGAAACGAAGGCTTCCACGCCGTCAAGAGCCGACTTGGTGGAGTCGTACAGCTTCGCTATCACTGCCGCTAGCTCCCCCTGCCTTCCGGTGTCTGTAAGACATTCGGATAGCTCCGAAAGCTCCTCGGGTGTTGCCACATCTCTAAGCTCACCCTCGTATATCTCGGCGAAAACGCCGTCGAGTATGCTCTCTGCGATAAGAGCGCACTCCGCTCCGTCGGGGATGCGGAAGCTCGGGGTTGTTCCAAGCCTCTCTGCGTTGGCCCTGACTATCTCCGCGCAGTAGGAGTCTATCGTGCATATCTTAGCTGTCGGGAGCATATTGAGCTGTCGTTTCAGGTTTTCGTCCTCGGGGGATGCTTTCAGTCTTTCCCTGAGTTTTTTTCCTATTCTCTCGGAGAGCTCACCCGCGGCGAGGGTCGTGTAGGTGACGACGAGCATTTCTTCTATATTGACGGGATTTTTTTCGTCTGTCAGGGAGCGGATTATTCTCTCGGTGAGGGTTGCGGTTTTTCCCGAGCCTGCGGCGGCAGAAACCAAAAGAGTCTTATCCCTGACGTCTATCGCCCTCTGTTGCATCGGCGTCCATTTCGTCGCCATAATCTATCCTCTCTTTCCCCGATTTATCTGAATTGCCTTATCGGCTTGATGGCGGTGCCGTCCTCGAACTGCATCACCTCGCCCACGGCGAAAAAGCCAAGTGAGTCGTATAATCTCACACGCTCACCCACGTTGTAGGCGGTTTTTATCTTTTTCTGGTATATTTCAAGCCCGTGGTGAGCAAGCCTTGCGAAAAAGTCGGGAAGAGTCACCACGTCATATTTTTCAAAAACGCGCTCGATGGGTAGAATAACGCCCACTCTTTCCTCTTCGGTCATATTTTCAAGCTCCTCGAGGGTGTGAGCCTCGGAGATGGGAAAGCCGGATGCCGTGAGCCTTCTTAATGATGACATCACTCCGCCACAGCCAACGAGTCTTCCGATATCGGCGCATATCGTGCGTATGTAGGTGCCGCCCGAGCATACCACGTCAAGATAATATTCTCTGTCCGAGAGTCTTTCGACTCCTATCGAATATACGGTGATTTTTCTCGGCTCTCTGTCTATAACCTTACCCTCTCGGGCGAGCTCGTACAGCTTTTTTCCTCCGACCTTCAGAGCGGAGTACATAGGTGGCGTCTGCAGTATTTCGCCGACAAGGCTCTCTGCCGCCGCCCTGACCGCGTCCTCGGTGGGTATAATTTCCGAGCGGGAAAGCACCTCTCCCGTCGTGTCCTCGGTGTCGGTGGTGATGCCGAGAAGAAGGGTCGCGCCGTAGTGCTTGTCCGAGGTGAGCATAAATTCACTCGCCTTCACCCCTCTTTCAAGAAGCACGGGTAGCACGCCCGTTGCCATAGGGTCGAGAGTGCCGGTGTGTCCCGCCTTTTTCACTCCGAATATTCTTTTGACACGGTTAACCACCGTCTGAGAGGTCATACCCTCGCTCTTATCTATGATAACTATACCGATTTTTTCTGACATACGCGCCACCTCAGGCATTAAAAATGAACAAACCCACAGTCATTGAAACTGATTTATCTATATTCTATCACAAAATTAAATTAAAATCAAGAAATCCCTTGCCAATTCGCCCCTGTATGTAGTAAAATTGTGTCAGATAACATCACATTCCACGAAAGGAGATAAATTATGAAAGCAGTCGTTACCGTTATCGGAAAGGACAAGAAGGGTATTATTGCCGCTGCGAGCTCTGAGTGCGCGAAAATGGGCGCCAATATCGTCGATATCAGCCAGACGGTTATGAGCGAGTATTTCGCTATGATAATGCTCGTGGAGCTTAGCGAGCTTGAGAGTGATTTCAAGACCTTCAAGGAAAATCTGGAGAATGCAGGGGGCGCGCTTGGTGTTGATATCCGAGTTATGCACGAGGATATTTTCAACAGCATGCACAGGATATAATTATGCTGAACACTACCGATATACTTGAAACTATCAGAATGATACGGGAGGAAAACCTGGATATAAGGACGGTCACGATGGGTATATCCCTTTTCGACTGCATATCCGACGATCCCGAAAGACTCTACGCGAGGGTGTACGATAAGATAACACGGAGCGCGGGCAGACTCGTGCAGGTGTGCGAGGAGCTCGAGGCTACCTACGGTATTCCGATCGTCAATAAGCGCATATCCGTCACTCCAATATCCCTCGTTGGCTCGGGACTTGACGAGGGGGGCTTCGTCAGGCTCGCCGGAGAGCTTGACAGGGCGGCGAAGGCGCTGGGAGTCAACTTTATAGGCGGATTTTCGGCTCTGGTGCAGAAGGGCTTCACCAAGGGCGCTGACGCGCTAATCAGGTCCATACCCGAGGCGCTCTCTGTGACGGAGCGCGTGTGCTCGTCTGTTAACGTTGCCAGCACCAAGGCGGGTATAAATATGGACGCGGTACGGATAATGGGCGAGGTGGTTAAGGAGTCGGCGTATCTGACGCGCGACAGAGATTCCATCGGTTGCGCTAAGCTCGTCGTCTTCGCCAATATCCCCGAGGATAGCCCCTTCATGGCTGGCGCGATGCACGGAATAGGCGAGCCCGACACGGTGATTAACGTCGGTGTCAGCGGCCCCGGAGTTGTTGCCGCCGCTATCAGAGAGGCGGGACAGTGCGATTTTTCCACCCTCGCCGAAACAATTAAGAAAATCGCCTTCAAGATAACCAGAGTCGGACAGCTCATAGCATCCGAGGCGGCGAAAAGACTCGGCGTGCCCTACGGAATAGTTGACCTTTCGCTCGCTCCGACACCCGCCGCGGGCGACTCCGTGGCTGAGATACTTGAAAATATGGGACTCGAGGTCTGCGGCACTCACGGCACGACTGCCGCTCTCGCTCTGCTTAACGACGCGGTGAAGAAGGGCGGAGTTATGGCGTCGGGACACGTTGGCGGACTTTCGGGAGCGTTTATTCCCGTCAGTGAGGACAGAGGAATGATAGCGGCGGCAGAGTCGGGCGTTCTGACTCTCGAAAAGCTCGAGGCTATGACCGCGGTATGCTCCGTGGGACTTGATATGATTGCCGTGCCCGGCGATACCTCCGCGGAAACCATTTCGGCTATTATAGCTGATGAGATTTCGATTGGCGTTGTCAATACCAAGACCACGGCGGTGAGAATCATACCCGTGTATGGAAAGGGAGTCGGCGAGAGCGTTGAGTTCGGCGGTCTTCTCGGACACGCGCCGATAATGCCCACTCACAGGGAGTCCTCCTTTGATTTCATACATCGCGGCGGCAGAATTCCGGCACCAATACATTCGCTCAAAAACTGAACTGTTATAGCCTTGATGGGGCTCTCCTTGAATTCAGGAGAGCCCCTTTTTTTGGCGGGCGGGCTTTCCGGGAAATATTCCTGCGTTTCCGCGATTTAGCCGAAAATCTTTCGCGCGTTTTCCTTAAAATTGACACGGGGGCGGCGGATAAGACAGAGTTTTCGAAATCCTTCTTCGGTTTTTCCTCATTCGACGGCGGATTGCGCCAAGAAATACCGAGCGCTCGGTGTAGAATAGGGTATAGTCTTGGACTAATGCTTTTTCGGGAGGATAAATTATGGAAAGAACGACTCCGCGCGCCTCGGGACAAGCCCGTGGCGGCGGTATTTTAGGAAGGCTGAGGGAAGCCCTCTCGCTCAGACAAAAGAACAAGGAGGTGCCGATATACGACCTCTTCACTCTGATAATCTCGTTTCTGTTCGCACGATGTCACGTTATTTTCGGCGCGCACCCGCTTTCACTTGGATTTGTTGCCGCTCTGCCGACGAGAATATGGATTGCTACCGTTGGAGCGGTGCTCGGCTCGCTGACGCTTGGAAAATCCGGAGTCATCTACGCTATGATTTCGGTTATAGTAGTATTTCTCAGGGTGATTATCTCGGGCACCTCGGACAAGGGCGAGGGACAGTCCGTTTTCGGAGAGAGCGTGCTTCTTCGAATGTCCTCGTCGGTCATAGGTGGCTTCATAGCCGCGGTCTATGAGGTGCTTCTCTCGGGCTTCACCCTGACAACCGTCGCCTTCGGCGTGTCAATGATACTTCTGCCGCCTCTCTCGACGCTCGGCTTTTCGGGATTGTTCGATGGGCCCGACCTGTTTTCGCTTTTCACCAAGGACGCGCGAGTTCTATCCCTGTCGGGAAGGACGGATAAGAAAAAGGCGGAGCTCATTTTCTACCAGGCATCCGCGCTGTTTTTGGTCCTGCTTATCTCTCTGTCGCTCTCGGAGTACAATCTTCTCGGTATTTCTGCCGCGTACATATTTTCGCCCGCTATAACTCTCGCCGCCTCTCGCAGATTTGGCTCGCTGAGGGGAGCGGCGACAGGATTTGTCAGCTCGCTGTGCCTTTCGCCCGTCTACGCGGCGGCGTTCGCTCTTCTCGGTCTTGTCGCGGGAATACTTTTCAGGCTCGGCGCGACCTACGCGCTTATCGGCGGTGGAGTTGCTGTCGTCGGCTGGTGCGCCTATGCGGGCGGTGTCGCGGGTGTGCTTTCCACGCTGCCCGAGTATCTTTTCGCTGCTCTGGTATCGGTGCCCTTTCTGAAAAGGATTGACCCTGTCAGAGCCGAGGCTGAGGGAAAGAGCGCCGAGAAAGAGGCGAAGGATATGGTCGGTACGATGTCCCTGTCCTACAAGAGTAAGCGACGGGCGGCTACCGACGCGCTTGCAGTTAATCTTACCGCGCTTGCGTCAATAGTCAGAAAATGCGCTGAGAACAGCGAGCCGCCGAGCCTGTACGAGCTGAGATCCCTGATACGCGAGACTGCGGACAGATACATACAGGAGCGCACGCATGGCTCGGAAATAGAGGGGCGTGTCGACTTACCCGAGGAAATCGTGGAGAAAATGTCAAAAATGCTTTTCGCCTCACAGTCGATAACCGAGGATGTCTTCGAGGGCTATCCCTCCTTTGATAATCTAAAGGGCGGTATAGTTGAGAGTGTCAACAGAGCCGTAGCTATACTCAACGAGAGCCGCTTCAGAGCGGAAAGGGACGCTGGGTATGCGGAGTTTTTAGAGCTTGTCACCAAGCTCTTATCCGAGGCAAGACTCTCGGACGACAGAGAAAAGAGCTCTAACGACTATCTTAAGGAAAAGGTAGAGGCGGCTATGGCGGCAGTAGGACTTGAGATTGGCTGTTGCGCGGTGTATGGAGAAAGACGCCCGCACATCATTATAGCCGCCGAGGATGAGAGCGGAAGAACCATCAGCTCACCAGAGCTTAAGGAGGAGATAGAAGAGCGCACGATGCTCGTTCTCGGCTCGTCCGACTTCTATCGCAGGGGAAGCATAGCGCTTCTTGAGTGCTCGGCGGCGAAAAGATATTCGGTGAGCGCCGCGTTCTCGGGCATAGCGAGAGGCGGAGAGGAGATTTCGGGCGACACGGTTCGGCTTATCGAGGGCGAGGACGGAGTGTTCGGATGTCTTATCTGTGACGGAGTAGGAACGGGAAGGGAAGCCAGACGCGCCTCGGATTTTGTTTCAGACTTCATTTCGACAGCCTTTTGTTCCGCTATCGGAAACCAGAATATATTCAAGCTTGTCAATCACATTATAAGGAAAAAGGGGGAGGAATTTATATCGACAGCCGACCTTTTCAGCTTTGACTCGGTCACGGGGGACGCGTATTTTTATAAGAGCGGCGCGGCGTCCTCCTATATCAAGCGAGCCTCCTCGATTTTCAGAATAAGAAGCCGCACTGCCGCTCTGGGTGCTCTTAAGGGGGCTGAGTGCGAGCGAATCAAGGCGCAGGTTGAGGCGGGCGACCTGATAATTATGATGTCCGACGGCGTTGCCACCGAGGATACCGCGTGGCTTATAGAGCTACTTGCAGAGGAGCCCGAGGGAAGCCTCAAGGACTACGCCGACCTGATACTCTACGAGGCGAAGCGAAGATTTGCACAGACCGACGATATGACCGTCGCGGTGGTGAAAATATCTTAGCTCGGGTTGATTTGGACTATTGGAATAAAGAAATATTCAGCTTATGAAAATAAAAAAGGCGGGAGTAGTGGATTTTTCCTCTGTTCCCGCTCATATTTTATTTGAATATTCTTTTCTTTCCCGAGCCCTTCTTCTCACCGAAGGTATCGTCGAAGGAGCGGAGCAGCTTTTTCTGCTCCGAGGTGAGATTTCTCGGCGTTTCGATAACAACTGTGAAAATCAGGTCGCCCACTCTCTTGGGGTTGTTGATATTCGGCACGCCCTTACCCTTGAGGGTGAAGGAGCTGCCCGTCTGCGTTCCCTCGGGAAGGTCGAATTTTTCCACCTTTCCGCCGAGCAGAGGCACCTCTATGGTAGCGCCAAGAGCCGCATCAACGAAGCTTACTGTGACGTCGCAGTAGAGATTCATTCCGTCTCTTCTGAAAATCTTGTGCGGCTTGACCTTAACCTCGATAACGAGGTCGCCGCTCGGACCGCCGTTTCTTCCCGCAGAGCCCTGTCCTCTGAGAACAACCCTCTGCATATTGTCAATGCCCTGCGGTATAGTGACCTCAAGGCGCTTGTTAATCTTGATATATCCCTTGCCGTTGCAATTCTTGCAGGGGGTCTTGATAATCTTACCTGTGCCGTTACAGGACGGGCAGGCTCTTCTTGTCTGGGTGTAGCCGAACATAGTCTGCTGTTGAGCTACAACGAAGCCCTTTCCGCGACAGCCTGAACAGGTCTCGGGCTTGGTACCCTTTTCGGCGCCAGTCGTGCCGCAGTCGGGACAGCCCTCGACTCTGGAGAAGTTGACCTCCTTCTTGCAGCCGAATACCGCCTCTTCGAACTCCAGGGTAACTCTCGTGAGTATATCGTCACCCTCTTGGGGCGCATTTCTCGTATCCGCTCTCGACGAGCCGCCGCCGAAGAAGGATGAGAAAATATCCGAGAAATCGAAGCCCCCGAAGCCACCCTCGAAGCCGCCTCCGTATCCTCCGTAGCCTCCGCCTGAGGGACCCTCGAATGCCGCGTGTCCGAGCTGGTCGTACTGTCTTCTCTTATCCTCGTCGGAGAGAATGGCGTACGCCTCGTTGACCTCCTTGAACTTCGCCTCGGCTTCCTTGTCGCCGGGGTTCATATCGGGGTGATATTTCTTGGCGAGGGCGCGGTATGCTTTTTTTATTTCCTCGGGCGTGGCGCTCTTGGATACGCCCAGCACCTCATAGTAATCTCTTTTTTCTGCCATTATCAGCTTCCTCAGTGTTTTATAAATAGTCGGAAAAACAGCTCTTGGGCGCGCCACGCCGAAAAACGTGACACGCCCTCTGTTTTTAGGTGAAATTATTCGCCTGTCTTATCCTCGAAGTCCGAGTTGTAGTAGCTTCCGTCGCCACTGCCTGCGCCATCGTCGTCACCGCCGTTGGTGTTAGAGCTCTGCGCGTAGATTTTCTCCGCGATGGGATAGAACGCCTTCTGAAGCTCGTCGGTGCCTGCTCTTATAGCCTCGGTGTCGCCCGAGTTAAGAAGTCCGCGGAGTTTTTCGATAGCCGCGCGTACGGGCTCTTTCTCGCTCTCGGAAACCTTGTCGCCAAGCTCATTCAGCGCCTTCTCGGTCTGGAAAATGGTGTTCTCGGCAACGTTCTTAGCCTCAACAGCCTCTTTCTGCTTTCTGTCCTCCTCGGCGAACTGCTCTGCCTCGCGGACTGCCTTGTCAATATCCTCCTTGGACATATTGGTGGAGGACTTGATGGTGATGTGCTGCTGCTTGCCTGTGCCCTTGTCGAGCGCGGTAACGTTGACTATACCGTTAGCGTCGATATCAAAGGTTACCTCAATCTGAGGAATACCGCGGGGAGCGGCGGGAATACCGTCAAGGACGAATCTGCCGAGAGTGTGGTTACCTGCCGCCATCTCGCGCTCGCCCTGAAGAACGTGGATTTCAACCGAGGTCTGACTGTCAGCTGCGGTGGAGAATACCTGGCTCTTCTTAACGGGGATAGTAGTATTTCTGTCTATAATTCTGGTGAATACTCCGCCCATCGTTTCGATACCGAGAGAGAGGGGGGTAACGTCGAGAAGGAGAACGTCCTTGACGTCGCCGCCGAGAACGCCGCCCTGAATAGCCGCGCCGATAGCAACGCACTCGTCGGGGTTGATGCCCTTGAAGGGCTCCTTGCCCATGAACTTCTTAACCGCGTCCTGAACTGCGGGAATTCTGGTCGAGCCGCCGACAAGAAGAACCTTGGAAACCTCGGATGCGGAAACTCCCGCGTCGCGAAGAACCTTTCTCGTGGGCTCCATGGTAGCGTCAACGAGGTCGTGGGTGAGCTCGTCAAACTTCGCTCTGGTAAGAGTTGCCTCAAAGTGCTTGGGGCCTGTGGCGTCTGCGGTGATGAAGGGAAGGGAGATGTCGGTGGACATAACGCCAGAGAGCTCTATCTTAGCCTTTTCTGCTGCGTCGCGAAGGCGCTGGTGAGCCATCTTGTCGCGTCTGAGGTCGATTCCGCCGTTTTCCTTAGCGAAGCTCTCCGCCATCCAGTTGACAATTCTTTCATCGAAATCGTCGCCGCCGAGTCTGTTGTTACCCGCGGTTGCCAGAACCTCGAATACTCCGTCGGAGATGTCGAGAAGCGAAACGTCGAAGGTACCGCCGCCAAGGTCGAATACCATTATCTTCTGCGACTCTTCCTTATCCATACCGTAGGCGAGAGCTGCCGCGGTGGGCTCGTTGATAATTCTCTTGACATCAAGACCTGCTATTCTGCCCGCGTCCTTGGTTGCCTGACGCTGAGCGTCGGTGAAGTATGCGGGAACGGTGATAACCGCCTCGGTAACTGTAGTGCCGAGATATGCCTCTGCGTCGCTCTTAAGCTTCTGCAGAATCATAGCGGAAATCTCCTGGGGGGTGTAGCTGTGATCGTCGATACGGACTCTACGGTCTGTACCCATATCTCTCTTGATGGAGATGATAGTTCTGTCAGGGTTAGTAACCGCCTGACGCTTCGCTACCTGACCTACGAGTCTTTCGCCGGTCTTGGTGAAGGCTACTACGGAGGGTGTGGTTCTCGCGCCCTCGGGGTTGGTGATAACTATGGGCTCGCCGCCCTCAAAAACTGCCACGCAGGAATTGGTGGTACCTAAATCAATGCCGATAATTTTTCCCATTTTTCATTTTCTCCTTTTGGGGTGTATATATTTTTTATTTATTAACCTGTTAATTGTTTTCCGACTGCTCTGTCAATTTACAGTCTTGACCATAGCGAAGCGGATAATTCTGTTGCCCTTTCTGTATCCGCGCTGGAACACCTCTGTGATAATTCCCTCTCTGTCCGAGTCGTCCTCCTCGTGCAGAACCGCGTTGTGCAGATTGGGGTCGAACACCTCGCCCACCTCACCGAATGCCTCGACTCCGAGCTTTCCGAGAGCCTGAGATACGGTGGTGTTAAGCATCGCGAGTCCCGCCTTGACCTTCTCGCCGTCCTCGTATGAGGATGCTCTTTCGAGATTGTCTATGATAGGCAGAATTTCCTTGACCGCGTCGGCGAGCGCCGAGCCGTAGGTCGCTTCCTTTTCCTCGCGGGACCTGCGGCGGAAGTTATCGTACTCTGCCGCCATTCTCAGGTATTTGTCGTCCTTTTCCTTGAGAGCGGCGCGGGCTGCTTCAAGCTCCGCCTTGGTTGCTTCGAGCTCTGCCTTGACTGCCTCGAGCTCCGAGCTTCCGGTATTGGCTGTATTTTCCTCTGCTACGGGGACTTCGTTCTCGATGTCCTCGGTATTCAGCTTATTTTCTTCCATTATTATATTCCCTTTCTCATTCTTCGTCGCCCGGGGGCAGCGCGCCCTCGTCGCCAAGTAGTCTGTCAATTCCGTACGCCAGCTTGTTAATCATTGATATGACCCTGGAGTAGTCCATTCTCTTAGGTCCTATAACTCCGACAGCGAACTGGCTGTTGCCGACGGTGACGTTCTTGAAGATAACCGCGGTGTTGGACATCGCGTCGGAGCTGTCCTCCGCGCCGATGTAGACGTGTATTCCGTCGCCCGCATCGCTCTGCCTTTTGATAACGTCGACCAGCCTCGTCTTTTCCTCAAGCACTCCGAGCAGACCGCGAAAACGCGACACGTCCTCGGAATATTCGGGGTATTGGAGCAGCTTGGTGATTCCGTCCAGCCTCACGTCCGCCTCGTCGAGTTCGCTCATAGCCTCGTATATCACCTTGATGGAGGGGTGTACCATAGCTCCCGCAGTACCCATCAGCGACTCAATCCTGACAATCAGAGGAATAGTTATTTCCTCAACCGAAAGTCCTGTGAGGCAGAGGTTGAGCGCATCGGTGAATCTTGAGAGGGTGTGCTCTGTGATAGCGAAGGAAAGATGAACCGTCTTTGACTTCACCGTATCTCCCTTGAAGGACATGACCAGCATGAAGTCGCGGGGGCTGAGGTACACGCTCATGAATCTGTTGACGGTCGCCCTCGATGCTCCCGTGCGGAGCGCAAGTCCCGTGTAATTAGTTCCCTGAGCGGCAATTCTTGAAATCTCCGAGAGAATTTCTCCCATCTCCGAGAGCTTGTAGTGAAGCTGCTCGTTGATTTCCTGTATCTCCGCCTTGGTTATGCTGTACTGATGGATAAGCGCCTCAACGTACAGCCTGTAGCCGAGCTCGGTCGGTATTCTTCCCGCGGAGGTGTGCGGCTGTGTGAGATAACCCATAGCCTCAAGGTCCGCCATCTCGTTTCGTATGGTTGCCGACGAGCAGGTGATGCCCGCGTATTCCGAGAGGTATCTTGAGCCCACGGGCTCGCCAGTTGCAATATGGGCCTCAACTATCGCCTTTAGTATCTGTATCTTTCTGGGTGTCAGTCTTAATTCTCCCATATTCGCGAGTCCTTTCTTTCATTTTAGCACTTGTTAGTCGAGAGTGCTAACGGTTGCGCCACTAATATAACCTATTTTTAGCCCCGTGTCAATACTTCATAGGCAAAATTGTGTGAACATTCTGTTAACATTTTGCAGACTGAGGGCGAAAGTGCTAATATTTTGAGAAAAATTACCACCAAAGGAGTATTTTTATACACACTCACACCCAGACGGATAAATTGCTCTTGACTTTGGTGAAAAAATAATATATAATATATTCGTATAAATTTGCTTTAGAGTGAGTATTCACTTATAAATATCAGATTGTACAATTCTATTTTTTCTATTAACAGGTCACGCTGGGCGTGACTTACCAGGAGGTGTAAATTGGATCTTTGGATTGCAATCGTCGGTATGGCCGCGACTGCTGTTGCAGGCGCTGTACTTGGCGTTATAGCTCATAAGTCTTTGTCCGAAAAGAAGGTTGGCTCGGCTAACGAGCAGGCGAAGCGTATCGTTGAGGACGCTATCAAGTCCGCTGAGAGCGCGAAAAAAGAAGCTATCATTTCTGCTAAGGAGGAGATTTTTCAGCTTAAGAAGGAGGCTGACTTCGACGTTAAGGAGCGTCGCAAGGAGGTATCAAGACTTGAAAGAAGGGTGACTCAGAAGGAGGAATCCCTTGATGCTAAGCTCGAGGCTATCGAGAGAAAGGAGCAGGCGCTTGCAGACAAGCATACCGCGGTAGACAAGCTTCGCTCCGAGGTACAGTCCACTCTTGACGGACAGCTCGCGATGCTCGAGAAAATCGCGCAGATGACTCGCGATGAGGCTAAGGCAGAGCTTCTTGGCAGACTCGACAGCGAGCTCTCTCACGAAACGGCTATGAAGATTGCCGAGTATGAGGAAAAGCTCAAGGACGAGTCGGATATGAGAGCGAGAGATATTCTTTCGCTTGCTATTCAGCGCTGCGCCGCAGACCACGTCAGCGAGATTTCCATTTCTACCGTTCAGATTCCCGGTGACGAGATGAAGGGTAGAATTATCGGCCGTGAGGGTAGAAATATCCGAACCATCGAGCAACTTACCGGAGTTGATCTTATCATCGACGATACTCCGGACGTTATCACTATATCCGGCTTTGACCCCGTTCGCCGCGAGATTGCCAGAATCGCTCTTGAAAAGCTCGTCAGCGACGGCAGAATTCATCCCGCGAGAATCGAGGAGATGGTTGAAAAGGCTCGCCGCGAGGTTGACGGCGCTATCAAGCAGGCAGGAGAAAAGGCTGTCTTCGAAACAGGCGTGCACGGACTGCACCCCGAGCTTATCAAGCTGCTCGGAAGAATGAAGTTCCGTACGTCCTACGGACAGAATGCTCTTCGCCACTCTATCGAGGTTTCGATGCTCGCAGGCGTTATCGCCGACGAGATGGGCGTTGACGTTACTATGGCTCGCAGAGCCGGTCTGCTCCACGATATAGGTAAGGCTGTTACCGCCGAGGTCGAGGGCTCGCACGTTCAGCTTGGCGTCGATATCGCTACCAAGTACAGAGAAAACAAGGATATTATCCACGCTATCTCCGCGCATCACAACGACGTTGAGTCGGTATGTGCGCTTGACTTCATAATTCAGGCGGCTGACGCTATCAGCGCGGCTCGCCCCGGAGCAAGACGCGAGGACGTTGAGAACTATATCAAGCGTCTGCAGAAGCTTGAGGAGGTCGCAGGTGATTTCGAGGGAGTAGAGAAGACCTTCGCTATCCAGGCGGGTCGTGAGGTCAGAATTCTCGTCAAGCCCGAGCTCGTCGACGACGACAAGATGAAAATTCTCGCTCGCGATATTGCCAAGAAAATCGAGGGAGAGCTTGATTATCCCGGTCAGATTAAGGTCAGCGTGATAAGAGAGTCGCGCTATATTGACTACGCGAAATAATACCGAGCGCGCCCGAGAAATCCTTCTCCCCTGATGTGGGTGGGAAATGACCTCGGATTGTGACTGGTACGGCTATTGGAAAAAGAGAGCGACCAAGGTCGCTCTCTTTTTCTGTACTCGGGCTCGGGTGATATAATAATATATTAACTAATCTAAGTTAATAAATATGTATTTATATGCTTGAAATATAGACTTACTTAATGTATAATTAGAAAGGACGAGAAGGTCTTTGACCGGTCCACGATTCAGAAAAACAACCGCCGGCGAGGCGGATAGAAAAGAGAAGAAAATGAGAATACTTGCCATAGGCGACGTGACGGGCGCGGGCGGGGTCAAGCTCCTCAGAGAAAAACTCTGGAGCTTCAGAAGAGCGAAGGGAGTAGACCTTTGTATAATCAACGCGGAGAACGCAGGATTTATCACGGGCGCATCACCCGAGGCGGCGGAGGCGCTGTTTTCTGCGGGCGCTGACGTTCTCTCGGGAGGAAATCACACGCTGAGAAACAGAGCGGTCTGGAGCTATATCGACGACGAGCCGAGGATGTTAAGGCCTCTCAATTTTCCCGATGCACCCGGCAGCGGCTACTGTATTATTGATATAGGCGGGGACAGGGTGATGGTTATATCGGTTATGGGTACGGTTCATATCGAGCCGACGCTTGATTCGCCCTTTGGAGCTATCGACAGGCTTCTTGAGAGGGAGGCGGGAAAATACGATTTCGCCATAATGGATATACACGCTGAGGCAACGGGAGAAAAGCTTGCCATAGCGCACGCCTACGATGGAAAAATAGCGGTTATTTTCGGCACGCATACCCACGTTCCGACCGCGGATATGCAGATATTGCCCCTCGGCACAGGCTACGTCACCGACGTCGGAATGTGCGGTGAGTCGGGCGGAATTCTCGGTATGAGTCCTGAGAGTGTGGTGGCGAGAATGAGAAGCCGTCTGCCTCTGAGACTTGAGGCGGCACAGGGCGCGCCCGTGGCGGACTGCGTTCTTTTCGACTATGACACGACGAAGCGAAGAGTCGTCCGTATCGAGCGCTCGCATATCAAATAGTGGTGGGCGTGTGAAATTATTTTGAGAATTTGTCAACTTTAGCTTACAAATAGAAAGGAGGTAGCCAATGACACGGGAAAAATGTGCGCTTGTAGTTATCGGAGCTGGACACGCCGGAATTGAGGCGGCGCTCGCGGCGGCAAGAATGGGGTTAGATACGGTTCTTTTCACCACCAATCTTGATGCGGTGGGAAATATGCCCTGTAACCCATCCGTCGGCGGAACGGCGAAGGGTCATCTGGTCTTTGAAATAGACGCGCTCGGCGGAGAGATGGGCAGATGCGCGGATTTGGCTACCATTCAATCCCGCACGCTCAATCTCGGAAAGGGCGCGGCGGTGCACTCGAAGCGAGTGCAGGCTGACAGAGAGCTGTACAAGAAGCTTATGAAAAAAACTCTTGAGAGCGAGAAAAATCTCAGGCTCGTGCAGAGCGAGGTTACAGAGCTTCTCACAGAGGAGTGTGACGGAGCTCTCAGGGTGAAGGGTGTTCTTACCTCGCTCGGTGAGATATGGGAGTGCGACAGAGCCGTTATAGCGGCGGGCACGTTTCTTGAGAGCGAGATTTTCGTCGGGGATAAGGTATATTCGGCAGGTCCTGACGGAATGTGCGCGGCAAGAGGGCTCTCGGAGTCGCTTCGCTCCTTGGGAATACCTCTCAGACGCTTCAAAACGGGTACGCCCGCGAGGGTGCATCGCAGGTCGGTGCGGCTCGATATGCTCGAGGAGCAGCGCGGCGAGGACTCGCCGATACCATTTTCTGCTCTCACGGAGTATAAGGTGGCAGACGAGGTCAACAGAGCCTGCTGTCACATAGTATATACCAATGAGAACACCCACAGGATAATTCTCGATAACCTCTCGAGGAGCGCTATGTACTCAGGAAGCATCACGGGCACAGGACCGAGATACTGCCCGTCTATCGAAACCAAAATTATGCGCTTTTCGGACAAGCCTAGGCATCAGCTGTTCGTCGAGCCCTGCGGTCTTGATACCGAGGAGCTGTATATCCAGGGCTTTTCAACCTCTATGCCCACAGACGTGCAGTATGAGATGCTCCGCTCGCTTCCCGGATTTGAGGACGCGGAGATAATGAGATACGCCTACGCTATTGAGTATGACTGTGTTGACCCGACGGAGCTTCTTCCCACGCTGGAGTTCAAGAAAATCAAGGGGTTATACGGCGCCGGACAGTTCAACGGTACCTCGGGCTACGAGGAGGCGGCGGCGCAGGGACTCGTCGCGGGAATCAACGCCGCGCTCGCTACACTCGGAAGAGAGCCGATGGTGCTCAGCCGCGACAGCTCCTATATCGGCACGCTGATTGACGACCTCGTTACACGGGGCACGGATGAGCCGTACAGAATGATGACCTCGCGCAGTGAGTACAGGCTCCTGCTCCGCCAGGATAACGCGGACTCAAGACTCACTCCCATAGGAAAAGAGGTAGGTCTTATCTCGGAGGAAAGATATGAGAAATTCCTCGAAAAGAGGGCCGCTGTCGAGGGCGAATGCAAGAGAATATGCGACACGGTTATTCCTCCGACACAGAAGGTCAACGATTTTCTCATGAGGCACGGCTCCTCTCCCATATCCACGGGAATAAGGCTCTCGGAGCTTCTTCGCCGTCCCGAGCTGAGCTATGATTTGCTCGCTGAAATAGACGACGGAAGAGTAGAGCTTCCGCGCGGGGTGCGACTCAGCTCAGAGATAAATATAAAATACGAAGGCTATATAAAAAGAGAAAGACTAGAGGTCGAAAGGCAGAAAAAGCTCGAGATGCGGCTCATACCAGAGGATATAGACTACACCCGGATAACCGGGCTTCGCCTTGAGGCGGTCGAAAAGCTCGGAAAAATCCGCCCAAGAAGCATCGGACAGGCATCAAGAATCAGCGGTGTCAGCCCTGCGGATATTTCGGTGCTGCTTATATATCTTTCTATGCACTAAAACCTCGGTAACCGAATACAATACAGACAGAGGACGTTTTTCATCGAGAAAAGCTTTCTCATACTTATTCTGGTTGGTTGAAATATGAAAATAGTAGTTATTCGCTCCCCGAGGCTTCTATCAAGGATACTGATGAGAGCCTTTGGAATGGACAGGAAGGGCTAAATGAAAAAGGCAGGAGAGCTTTTCTCTCCTGCCTTCACCGTCGGGTGATAATAATCTGATATTGACTGTACGCGTCGCGGATCTTCCGCGGCGCTTTTTTGGTTGTGTGAGCCGTTTTCTGCCGAAAGGTAAATATATATTTACTTTTAGCCGACAAATCCTATTTTCCTGCGAACCTTGGACATTGTTTTTCTGGCGGTGTGGTATGCGTCCTCGGCGCCATTTTTCATCACTGCCTCAAGGTATGCCTTGTCGGCGATAAGCCTGTCGAATTCAGCTCTGACAGGAGCAAGACCGTCAGCGCACGCCTCGCCTACCGCGAGCTTGAATTCTCCGTAGCCGCGTCCGTCAAACTCCCTCTCAATCTCATCGAGGCTCTTTCCTGTGAACGCGCGGTATATCGTCATAAGGTTGGACACGCCGGGCTTATCCTCAGAGTAGCGCACGACGGAGTCTGAGTCGGTAACCGCTCTTTTGAACTTTCTCATAATATCGTCCTTGGAGTCAAGGATATAGACTACGGCGTTCTGGTTAGGGTCGGACTTCGACATCTTGGCGGTGGGTTCTGCGAGCGACATTATCTTCATCGTGTCCGTGGGGATATATCCCTCGGGAATTCTGAAGGTGTCGGAGTATATCTGGTTGAAGCGCATAGCCACGTCGCGAGCAAGCTCAAGGTGCTGCTTCTGGTCGATGCCGACGGGAACTATATCCGTTTGGTAGAGCAGAATATCCGCCGCCATAAGAGCGGGGTAGGTGAAAAGACCCGCGTTGATATTCTGCGAGTGCTTGGCGCTCTTGTCCTTGAACTGTGTCATTCTCGACAGCTCGCCGAACATAGTATAGCAGTCAAGAATCCAGCCGAGCTCTGCGTGCTGAGGCACGTGCGACTGAACGAACAGTGTATTCTTATCAGCGTCGAGTCCGCACGCCATATAGAGCGCCAGGGTTTCGTAGGTCCTGCGGCGCAGCTCTGCGGGCACCTGTCTGACCGTGATGGCGTGCAGGTCGACGACGCAGTAGAAGGTCTTATATTCCTCTGAAAAGCGCGAGAAATTCTTGATAGCGCCGAGGTAGTTTCCTATAGTGAGATTTCCCGAGGGTTGAACTCCCGAGAATACCGTTTTCTTTTCTGTCATTTCGCTCATTTTTGGGAAATTTCCTTTGATTTTGTAATTCGTATCAAAATTGTACCACCCTTTGTCGCTTTTGTCAAGGACTCTTCCCCGGGTTGTTAATAAAATATTTAAAAAATTAAAGGAATAATTGTTGATTTATTTATATTTGTATGATAAAATACTGAAATAGCGATAAAGCCACGAAAAATGGACAGGCTCAGGAAAAGTATCGAAAGGAGTCGGGAGTGACCGACGAGTGACAGAAATGATTAAGGTAGAAAATTTAACTAAGCGTTTTGGCTCTATCTATGCCCTTAATGACGTTTCCTTTGAAATAGGAGAGGGCGAGATTGTCGGACTTCTCGGCCCCAACGGCGCGGGAAAGAGCACCGCTATGAATATAATAACGGGTTATCTCTCCACCACCTCGGGAAAGGTCCTGGTCGGCGGAATAGATATGCTGGAAAATCCCATCGAGGCGAAAAAGCAGATAGGCTTTCTTCCCGAGCAGCCGCCCCTGTATCCCGATATGACGGTTATGGAATACCTGAACTTCGTCTACGACCTGAAGGGCTGCGAGCTTGATAGAGAGGCTCACCTTGAGGAGATTATCTCTGTGACGAAGATTTCCGAGGTAAGAAACAGACTTATAAAAAATCTCTCGAAGGGAAACAAGCAGAGAGTCGGCATCGCGCAGGCGCTTATCGGCGATCCCAAGGTGGTTATCTTCGACGAGCCAACCGTCGGCCTCGACCCCAAGCAGATACTCGCTGTGAGAAACCTGCTTCGTACTCTGGCGAAAAGACACACGGTTATTCTCTCCACGCACATTCTCGCAGAGGTACAGGCGGTGTGCGAGAGGGTTATCATTATTAATAAGGGCAAAATCATAGCCGACGAGCGCACCGACAGCATAGTCCGCGCCATAGAGGACGGCTACCGCTACCGCATCAAGATATGCGGTCCCGAAAGAGAGGTTGCCACAGCTCTGGAGAGGCTCTCGGGAGTCAAGAGCGTTGAGGTGGGCAACGAAAGAGACCTCGACTCGCGCGCCTTCGTTATCGAGAGTGAAAGAGGAGTTGACTCAAGAAAGGCGATATTCAATCTGTGCTCGAAAAACGGCTGGGCAATTATCGGGCTTGAGGCGGTTGGAACCGACCTTGAAACCGTGTTTATAAGACTCGTTGACCGCTCTGACGGAGTAGTTACCGATACCAAGCGCCGTCGCAGAAGATAATAGGAGAAGAAAAAATGACAGCTATATTCAAAAGAGAAATAAGGGGATACTTCACCGGAGTTATCGGCTACGTGTTCCTCGTTATATACCTCGCCGTAGCGGGCGTTATATTCAGCTTTTCGACTATGATGAGTATGTCCTCGGATATGTCGACCTACTTCACCTTCATGCTGATATTCTCCGCAGTGGCGCTTCCGCTTCTGACTATGAAGTCCTTCAGCGAGGAGAGAAAGATGAAGACAGAGCAGCTCGTTCTGACCGCTCCTGTCTCCATACCCGCTATGGTTTTCGGCAAGTTCCTCGCCTCCTACGTTATATACGCGGGCGCGACGGTTCTGAGCTCGCTGTATTTCCTTTTCCTCGCTCCCTACGCGCCCCTGAAGCTCGCGGAGCTTCTTGGAAATATGCTGGCGCTTCTGCTTGTCGGCGGAGTGTTCGTGGCTATCGGTCTTTTCGTTTCCTCGCTCACTGAGAACCAGCTGTCCGCCGCTATCGGCACGATAGCTATAATACTCGTGTTCCTTGGCATAGGACTTCTGAGCAGTCTTCTTCCTTCGAGCTATTGGCTGCGCTTCGTGCTCGACGCGCTTTCTATATTCACTCGCTTCCAGACCTTCGTCAACGGATACTTTGACCTGGCGTCGGTGATATACTATCTGTCGGTCGCGGGTGTATTTATCTGGCTCACCATCCGCATCTTTGACCGCCGCAGGTTTAACTGATTTCGGAGGAGAGAATGGGAAGAAAAACAGAAAGGATAAGGGCGTGGCTTGTCGGCAGGTCGGGCGTGGCGTTTTATCTCACGGCTCTGCTCGTCGCGGTGGTTATCGCTCTTAACGCGCTGGTATACGCGCTCACGGACAGATACCAGCTATATCTATACGCTCCCGAGAGGGAGGGGGATATTATCTCCGACGCGAGCGAGCTCTACTTCGAGCGCGCTATGATAGGAGGCAGACGGGTTGAGATAACCTTCTGTCAGGACGAGGGCAGGCTCAAGCAGCACCCTACGGGCTCCTTCGTCTTGGCGACTGCTATGGCTCTTGCCGAGAGGCATCCCGATTTTCTGTCGGTGAGATTCGTCAACTGTATCACCGGCTACGATGAAAACGGAAAATACGTCGACCTCTCGAAATACACCGAGGACGGAAAAAAGCCTATAACCGACAGCTCGGTTATCTTCGAGTGCGAGGGCAACTTCCGCGTGCTCACAGACACTATGAGCTCGGTTGGATTTTCCGACTTCTTCACCCTCACCTCGACCGGCGAGGCGTACGCCTACAACGGCGAGGAGGTCCTGGCGTCTATGATATGCTGGGTGACCGAGGCGGAGCACAAGACCGTATATTTCACCGAGAACCACGGCGAGAGGGCGGATATTTCGCTCAACTCCGCTCTGGTGTGCTCGGGCTTCTACGTTGATACTATAAACCTTCGCCGCGAGGAGATTCCCGAGGATGCGGCGCTGGTGGTGATATCCAATCCCACGACTGACTTCGAGCGCTCCGCGGGAGCTACTGCAGAGCTTGACAGGCTCGAAAAATATATGCAGAGGGGCGGAAATCTGTACGTCGCGCTTGACCCCGTGGTGAAAAGACTGCCGAACCTCGAGGACTACCTTGCCACCAAGGGCTTCGAGCTCTCGGGCGGCGCTATCGAGTCGGGAGTGATAGCTCGCGACATAGTCCGCGACGACAGAAACGGCATACCGCCCGACGGCTACAGCTTCGTCGCGACACCTGCGGACAACGGGGTGAGCGAGGGTATCTTCGGCCTTATTGAAAAATACACCGAGGGCAGAGTAGCCGTGGGTAACGCGGCGGCGCTGAAGCTCTCACAGGGGGCTGTTCCGCTGCTTCAGTCAAGCCCCAATTCTGTCACCGTCAGAGGTGGCGAGATAAGCGACACGGAGGGCTCCTACGCCATAGTCGGCTACAACGAGATAACCAATATCGACGGCGTCAGCCACAGGGTTATAGTGGTACCAAACGTATCGCTCACGAGCACCGAGCTTATGACCTCGGACGTGTATATCAACAAGGGCTTCATCATATCTGCTATGAGCGAGCTCTTCGGCGGCAGCTCGACACCCATCGGAGCGCACACCGTGCTCTACGAGTCAACGGCTCTGCGTGACTTCACTCTCGGCACAGCAAGACTATTCACCGCTATAATTATGGCTGTACCCACCGCGCTTGCCGTAGTCGGAGCTGTCGTTATCATCAAAAGAAAGAACAGATAAAATGAGAAAAAGCTTATTCAGGGGGAAAAGCTCCCGAACTAAAATATATACCGTTATAACTGCAGTCGGTCTTGTTCTGCTGCTGGGTATAAATCTTCTTCTCACCTATTTTGGCGGAAGAGGTATGCTCTTTTTGGACCTGACGCGAGAGGGACTCTACTCGCTCTCCGACAGAATGGTGGAGAACTGCGATGAGCTTATGGATTTGCCCGAGGGTGAGAAAATAACCGTCACCTTCTGCTCAGACCCGGACGTGCTCGTTTCGGCGACCGCCACGCGAATCGTCTATTATATGGCGATGGCGATGCAGCTTGAGTATGACAACTTTGAGGTTAAAACCTACAATATCAGGTACAACCCTACAGCCGTGTCGGCTTATAAGACCACCTCGCGCAGCGAGATAAAATACAACGACGTTATTATATCCTACGGCGGAAAGTACAGGGTTATCAACGCCAACGCCTTCTGGACGCAGTCAAACGACGTCTTCTACTCCTTCAACGGAGAATATAAGCTAGCCACGGCGATAGCGTCCCTGACAGCCATCAGTCAGCCCAAGGCGTACTTTCTCACCGACCACGGAGAGAGCTACTACGACCCGAAAAATCCCGACAGCGAGATGAGCATTGAGAACGCCGCTCTCGCGGACCTGCTCACAGAGTGCGGCTTTGAGATAAAGGTCGCGTCGCTTGGGGAGCTTGTGAAAATTCCCGATGACTGTGCGATGCTGGTTATCAACCGTCCCACCGAGGACTTCTCGCCCGACGAGAGCGAGTACAACAGCATAGGCTACGTATCTCCCACCGAGAAGCTTGACAGGTATCTTATTGAGGGCGGAGGAACCATCGTAGTCAATAAGCCATACGATACCGAGCCGCTTCCCGTCCTTGAGGCGTTTCTTGAGGATTGGGGAATAGCCTTCAGCCCCTCCTACGTCGTCGACGAGGAGAACGAGCTGGACCTCGAGAGCTCGGGCGGAAAGACCTTCGCGGCTGAGTACGACAGCTCACAGGAGAACTTCGGATACACCTTCTATGGAGATTTCGTCGGACTTGCTTCGGCTCCCAAGATGGTATTTTCCGACACGGGATACCTCTTTTGCGCCTTTGGCGACGGTACGTCGAGGCACGAGTCGGGCTACGACAACACCAACAGAACCTACGCGCACTTCATCTGCTCGTACGATACCGCGACGGCTTATACTGCGGAAAACGCGCTTGAGTCCTCTCCCTCGGCGAAGGCTCTGGCGGCAATCTCCGCGCGCACCAAGCTTGACAGCTACACGGGCGAGACCTCGTACGCCTATATATTCGCCACAGCGTCCGAGAGCTTTTATTCAAATGAGATTTTAGGCAACTCGTCCTACGCCAACTACGATATTCTTCTGTCTGTTTTCAGAAATATCTCGCGTACGGACAGATATGCGGATATTGACCTCGGCGGACTCTCGGGTAACTCGAAGAACCGCGGCGGAAAAATCCTCACGGTAACCACCCTCTCCGACTCGGACAGAACGCTTATTCAGAACGGTAAGTCCACCGTCTACGACGGCATTAGTGGGGGCGCTGTAACCGCGTACGTCACGCTGATAGCTCTCGTTCCCGTTGCCGCTCTCGTCGCGGGAGCCGTGACCTTCATCAAGAGAAGATTCTTGTAAGGAGATTATATGAAACAGGTTGAGAAAAGAAAAATAAATAAGAATCTCCTTCGTCTTATAGCCTTATTCGTGACACTTCTGGTTATCACGGGTGTGTATCTTCTTGTCACCCTCACCGATAAGGGCGACGGAAACGGCGGCTCGACACCCTCGCTTCCCGAGGTAGATACCGCGCTCGGCGAGTCGGTATACCTCAATATGCCCCTGGCATACTCCAGACTCGAGGAGGGAGAGATAGACTATATCCGAATAAGAAACAGGGATAAGGACGGAAAGCTTCGCCTTTTCGACCTTGCCAGCGTCAACGGAACCTTTATCCTTTCCTACTCGCTTGACGGCAGTGAGGAAAAGATGGTGCAGCACATGCCGGGTATAACCGGCGCTGAGGGAGATTTTGACTACGCGTCGCTCTACGCCATAGAGGCTAACGACGGCTACGGAAGAATATATCTTCTGACCTATCTGTGCTCGGCTATCGGCACACCCTACTTCAATGAGAAAATTCCTCTGCCCGAGGATGCGACCGAAAGAGAAGAGATGCTCGAGCGCTTCGGGCTTGATTCGAAGAGCGCCTGTAGCGTAAGCTTCACCTACGAGAAGAGCAAGGACGAGATAGGCGGACATATCGTCACTATCGGAGCGAGAGCTCTGTCGGGAAGCGGATTCTATTTTATGGTTGACGGCAGAGATTTCGTGTATTATACCAACAGCAACTACTTCGAGTACGCCATGAAGGGCGCGGAGGAGTTCATCAACGGCAGAATTATAGCCGAGGCGTACGGAAATGACGGCGTCCTCGAGCCTATGCTTACCACCGACTTTCTTCAGTGGGCGGGTAAGGAGCATAAGCAGGAGGGCGAGAGGATTACCGCGGGCGCGACGGTTATAGCGCACGGTATAGAGGTAATCCCAAGAGCGACGGAAAAGGAGGGCTATTCTCTCTCTGACAGAGTTCTTCTGACCTTTAACCCCGACGAGCTGAAGGCGCACTCGGATTATTCGAGATTTGAGAAAATGCTGACGGGCAGGGCTGTTGGAAAGCTTGACACGCCCCTGTACCTCACGCTTCTTGACGAGATTGGCTCTGCCAGCTCGCATCTTATAAAATTCACCGACGGTAGCTCAACCTACTCATATAGAGTTACGGCTGTCGAGTCGGTTATCACCGATACCGAGGAGCTTCGCTCGCTACCTGTCGGAGAGTCGGTTGAATATGACCTTATCAAGATAACCTACACCCTCTCGATAGACGGAAAGACGGTAGAGGGAGTACAGCACGCGGTGCTCGACCTCACATCACCCCTGCTTCCTCCGGGTGTGGCAGACGAGCTTCGCGCTATCGGTGTCGGCGAGGCGGATAGCCCCGTTGAGTTCGACGTAGTTTATACCGAGGACAATTCCGTCCGCGCGAGCGAGAGCCTGTATATCACCTCGATAACCGCCATATACAGCCAGACGGGCGAGCTTCTCGGCAAGGTTGGCGAGGACTCCTTCGTCACCTTCGTGTACTACGAGATGATTAACGGCGTCAAGTCTCAGGACAGAAGCATCACCGTCGACCTCAAGAGCGCCACCGATAACCAGAGATGGAGGGAGCTGAAGGACGCCATAGTCGGAAAGAAGCTTGGCGACGGGCAGAATATCAAGCTGTACGATATGAGCTATCACTACGAGCTGATGCAGGGCTTCGCGGAGTACAGAGTGGACGAGATAGAGGAGTTCGTCACGCGCGAGCTCGTCGTTTCCTTCCGCTATCTTGCCAACCCGAGCGACAAGGACCCCTTCTTCGCCGAGAGCGACTATGAAAATACCATGGACGAGCACGCGGGCTACGAGCACCTGACTATGTACGGTCTTGACGTCGCCGCCTGCAAGAACGTGGTCAATAAGCTCGGCGGCTTCGGTGGCGAGAACGTCAGCACCGCGGGCGGCTACGTCGGAGAGGCGGTAGCAGTCGGACTGACGCACGAAAATATGAAGCTATACGGTCTGTACGCCTACACCGTGTACTTCGAGCTGCCAAGAGGAATATACGACAGGGACGACGTCGACCAGACGACCACGCCCGACCCCGACGCTCCTATCAACTACGGCTGGTACGATACGCTTGGCTTCACACTCTATATCAGCGAGGAGGATAACGGCTACCGCTACGTCGGCTCGGATATGTACGACGTTGTGGCGAGAGTGCCCGCATCGGATTTCAGCTTCTTAAATTATAGCTTCCAGGAGCTGTACGCCAGAAAGAATTTCATGTTCATGTCTATCTCCAACGCCAAGGAGGTCGTTTTCGACCTCAATCTCAAGGACTACTACGGCACCTACAGCTTTGGTATGACCGAGGAAACCTGGTACGTCGGACAGATAGAAAACGGTCAGTATAAGGGCTCGGCGGTTGAATTCGAGGGCTCAAGGCCGGTAAGCAGATACTATATCAATATCAAATCCTCCGAGGGCTCGATGGAAACCGAGTACGAGAGGATAAAGAGAGAAAAGGGTGTGTCGTCGCTGACCGTGTCGGCTATATACAACGAGCTTCACAACGGCGGCGAGGAATATCTGTACCCCGGCTCTGTCGACACGCAGGGCGTGGTTCAGTACAAAAACCTTTTCAATAAAATACTCACAACCTACTATAACGACCGCCTCGTCACCGAGGAGGAAAGAGCGCTGGCTATGTCGCGCGAAAAGCTGATGGGTATGCGAATTCAGGTGGTCGAGGACGACGGAACCGTCATAGCGGGCTACCGCGCCTTTGACTTCTACTATATCGACGGAGTAAGAGTGCTGGTGGTCGGCTACAAGACCAACTCGCAGGGTGTACCCGTCGGCGAGAAGGTATGTGACTTCGCCATCTCCAACTACGCCTTTGAAAATATAGCGATGAGCGTCGTGGGTATTCTTAACGGCGAATTTCTGAATATGGACGGCGGATATCTCTCACCTCTGGAATAAAACGCCTGCCGATTGGTCAATTACTACATCGGGGCGCCCTTTCGGGGTGAAAAAACCAATCAAATTCAATAATTTTAAAATAATATCAAAAAAGTTGAAAAAACATTTGCATTTTTTAAAATTATGTGTTACAATATAATGCACGTCTATATTCTAGTGTAAAAAAATAAAATATATATCAAGAGGACTACACAATGAAAAAGAGAATTATCAGCTTAATTCTTGTCGTCGTTATGTTGCTTCTTACTCTCTGTAGCTGCTCGTTCAACTATGAGAAGAAGAACCTGACGAAGTACGCAAGCTTCAATGCAACCGAGTTTGAAAAGGCGCTTCTTTCGCTCGTTATCGAGAACGGCGAGTTTGGCACCGACGAGGATGCGAGATGGATAAAGGTGACTGACACCATTTTCTCCGCGCTTGCAACCGATAAGGGCACTGACGATAAGATTTTCGAGGGCGTAGCTACCAAGTATGACGTTATCTACTACGGCTACTACGTTACCGCTACTATAAAGGACAAGGTACACACCGTTCTTGCCGATGCGATGAACCCCTCCAAGCCCTCCTCCATTCAGCTCGGACTTGCTGACACCGAGGGACTGTCGAAGCTCGTTGAGGAGCTTCTTTCCGGAAAGGACATCAAGGACTACATCTTTGAGGCTACCGTAGACGGTACTGCCAAGGAGGGTGCTAAGGTTTATCTTTCCTACACCAAGACCTATTCTGTTCCCGACGTTGACTCCGAGGGAAATCCCGTTCTTGACGCTGACGGAAATCCCAAGCTCAAGGAAGTGAAGGTCACCGTTAACTACGGCACAGCAACCCTTCCCACGCTCCCCGCTCCCGAGGAGAATGAGGGCGGCGAGGGCACACAGCCCGTCGCTGAGGGCGAGGGTAGCACCGAGGGCGGCGATAAGGCACCCGAGGTTCCCGAGACCAAGAAGACCTTCCTCGAGATGCTCGTAGGACAGAAGGTCGGCACCGTTAAGGACTACAAGGTTACTGAAAATATCGACGGCAAGGACGTTGAGGTTTCCTATACCGGCATCAAGCTCCACTGGTTCGTTGAGAAGGAGGGAGCTGAGATTGGTACCGTTAAGGATAAGACCTACACCGCTACCAAGACCGTTACCGACGTCGAGGGCAACAGCGTTGACCTCAAGGACGCTGAGCTTACCTACCACATCTATCCTATGTTCTACGTAGACGTTACCGATGAGGGAAAGCTCGAGGCTGACGTTATACTCAAGAAGCTTCTTGGCACCGATACCGACGCTGACGGCTCGGTTGAGGACAGCGAGAAGGGCTCTCTTGAGATATTCACAAGCGAGGAGTACAAGCTTGGTGACGCTACTCTCAAGGTTCTTGTTGAGAAGCTCATCACCGCTTACAACGAGCTTGCCAAGGCAGAGTCCGAGCTGAAGAAGGCAGAGGACAAGGCGGCTAAGGAGGAGGCTGAAAAGACCGAGGAGTCCACCCCCAAGGCGCAGGACGCTGAAGGCACCACCGAGGGCGAAGGCACTACCGAGGAGAAGAAGGACGCCGTTACTCTCGCTAAGGAGAAGGTTGCCGAGAAGCAGACCAAGGTTAACGAGCTCGTAGTATCCGTCAAGGCTGCTACCAACGGCGAGAAGACCGTAGGCGCAGTTCTCGTTGACGAGTACAAGGAGGCTGTATATGATAACCTCGAGGCGGGCTACAAGGGCGAGATAAAGGAAAATCTTGCCAAGGCTATCTTCGAGCTTGCAGAGAAATATATCACCTACACCGGCAAGCTTCCCAGAAGCGCTGTTAAGGAGGCTTACGAGCGCATCGAGAACGTTCATAAGTATGACTTCTACCAGGGCAACTACAAGCCCACCGGCTCCACCACCACAGGCAGCACCTCTACTCAGAAGAACTTCTCTGTGTACAAGGGCAACTACGACGCATATCTGAGAGTTGCTCTCGAGCTTCCCACCACTGCTACCAAGGATGAGTGCAAGGCTAAGATGACAGAGCAGGCAGAGAAGGCAGTACGCGAGCTTATTCTCGTGTATACTCTCGCCGATCACTTTGGCGATGAGGTTGCTCTGACCAAGGAGCAGAAGCAGTCTGTCAAGAACAACATCTACGTTATCTATATGGGCGTTGAGGAGTCTGACCTTCTGCACGCTATGCAGCTCGATAACGTTATGAACCATATCCTCGAGGAGAAGGAGGAGGAAGACTACGTTGAGGATACCGAGTTCGGCAAGAACAAGGTACAGTACGTCAGACTCAGCTATACCTTCAAGGTAGAGGAGGAAAAGGACGAGGAAACCTCTACTGAGGGCGGAACCACCGAGGGTGGTGAGAATGAAGGAACCACCGAGGGTGGCGAAAACGAAGGAACCAACAACTGATATTCCGTTCCTTAATAATAAGTGACTTTTTGGGGGCTGTGCTGTTGAGGTGACAGCCCCCTGTCTGTGAGAGGAAAAATATGAAAGAGGTATGCTTATACACCGACGGCGCTTGCCGCGGCAATCCCGGGCCGGGAGGCTGGGGAGCGATTCTCGTGTATGGAAGATACGAGAAGGAGATGTCGGGCGGCGAGAGGGAAACCACCAACAACCGTATGGAGCTCACGGCGGCTATCGAGGGGCTGTCTGCCCTGAAGGAGCCCTGCGTCGTATCTCTGTATTCCGACTCAAAATATATGTGTGACGCCTTTAATGAGGGCTGGGTCTACTCCTGGCGTGACAAGGGCTGGCGCAGGGGCAAGGATGAGCTGAAAAATCCCGACCTCTGGGCGAGGCTATACGACCTGACAAGAATACATAACGTCGACTTTATCTGGGTGAAGGGGCATAACGGTCACATCTACAACGAGAGATGCGACAGGCTTGCCACCGCATTCGCGGACTCCTTCTCGGATACGGCGCCGTTTTAGAGGAGGTTCCGATGGGAACGAATAAAAGCAGCGCGGCGAGGGCTAAGACCGCTCGCGGCGACAAGGCAACAAGAATATTTCTGATAGTTTTCGCGGCGATAGCGCTCGTGGGAATTATCGCGGGCATCGTTGCGGGCATCATCTCCGCGGTCAACAAGAAAAATACCAATTATCTTGAGGACAGACTGGATAAGTATATCAACCTCTCGAGCGAGGACTACAAGAGCTTTCCCTTCACCTCTGCGCTCGACGAGATAACCGACGCCACGGTTGAAAACGAGGTTCTGAAGCTGATATATAAGCACAGAGAGACCGGCGAAAACAAGAACAACCAGAAGGATATAGATATTCTCGCGGGCGACACCGCCAACATCTACTACTACGGCTATACTCTTGGCGCGGACGGCGAGAAAATCCCCTTCAAGGGCGGATGTAACTTTTCTGAAAAGGCCTCCACCTCGCTCGGCATCGGCTCGGGCGGAATGATACCCGGCTTTGAGATGGCTCTTATAGGCAAGAACTCGAAGGACTATGCCAGAATGACCAAGCGCACCGAGGGCAAGGTTGAGGAGGGCAATTTCGTATTTATCACCTATAGCGCGACTTATTGGGATGGCGCACCGGAAGTGAACTACACGGCGCTTATCGACCTTAACAATATCGACCCCAAGTTTGGTGACGGCTTTAAGAGCTTTATCGTCGGCAAGGAAATCGGAAAGAAGATAACGGAACCCTACCTGCTTGACAGATATACTTCCGATGGCGTCAGGAAGGGAACCGACACCTTCGCCGATATAACTGTCAATACCGTTATCGAATTCACCGATGGCGACCCCCTCACCATTGACGTTACCTTCCCGAAGTCCTATCACGCCCCAGAGCTCGCGGGCAAGCCTGTCAAGTTTGACATATATATTATGACCTCGCAGAGATATAAGACCCCTGAGTTCAACGACGAGTTCGTCACCGAGAAGCTCAATGTCAAGGCTGAGGACCTCGAGGACTACGACGGAGAAAGCCTCGCGGATAAGTATCGCGCGAAAATCAGAGCCGACCTCGAATATACCAGAAGCGAGAAGCTCAAGCAGGAGAAGGACACCCAGTTCTGGGAGCATATACACACCCGTGTCAAGATTAAGAGACTTCCCAAGGCGGACGTCAGGACCTTCTACCTCAATTATCACACCGAGATAGAGACCTACTACGCTCAGTACGGCTCATATTATAAGACTATGGACGAGGCGGCGTGCGACTACCTGAAGCTTGCCTCAGGCTCCGACTGGGAGGCTTATCTTCTCGACAGAGCGGAGAACGCCGTTACAGAAAAGCTGATATTCTACTATATCGCCCGCGAGGAAAATCTCCTTCCCGACACCGAGAGATTTGAGGCGGAGAAAAAGAAGCTCTACGACGAGCAGTTTGAGAGCTATCTTGTATCAATGGGCGTCGAGGAGGACAGATACGATACCGAGGAGGAATACGCTAAGGATATCGAGCTCGCCAGAGCCAACTTCGAGAAGGCTTATAACGACGACTACTTCCGCGAGAACGTGTATTTCATAGTGGTTATGGAAACGGTTAGGGAGTGGGCGGACTGAGATAATCCATTCATCCCAAAAAGTTAAAAAGGAACAGACTTTCGGTCTGTTCCTTTTTTTATACAAGCATCAATTTTCAGATAGGATACAAGTATCAATTTCCCCGATACTTTAAAATTTCTCTTATATATTCCTCGCTGCGCTCGTAGGTTTCGGCGCTTTTCTTGTTGCCCATAGCGGCTGTGACCTCGCTGTATATTCTGAGGCATATCAGGGTGTCCTCGGGCATCTCCGAAAAGCCGGGGAGGGAATACAGAGGCGTCGAGGACAGATATATCGCGCTGTCAGAGTAGTACACGAAGTCGTTATCCTCGGGCGCGTATGGCTCAAGAGGGGTGAAAATTTCAACGCCTGACTTTATATGATGCGTGTCATAGACGTGCTTCGAAATGAAGGAAACGTAGTACTCGCTGTACATAAATCTGTCAGTCAGCGTCTTGGAGTCGGCTACAGCGGAGGAATAGGCGTAGTTGTCGCCCAGCTCCTCTATCTTTTCGGGGGAGGGAACGAAAAGGTCGGATAACGATACCAGCGACTCGCCGTTGCCGTCAAAATCGGGGCAGAGCCTGCTGAATGCCGCCGTATATCTTTGGTACTTCGACAAATCTCCCTTTTCGCTCGACCTGCCGACAGACTCGCCCGTCGCGTAGGTTATATATATGTCGTAGCTTTCGCGGGAGCAGGTCTGTACGGTAGTGACTACTATAACCACCACCAAAAACAGAGCTACAATGGTGTGCCACTTGTAGTGATAAAAAAAGTTTTCTATTTTCTCGATAAGAGGCGAGTGCATCTGTGCCTCGCTGTACTCACCGTCGCTTCTCTTGTTCATTTGGTTCTCCTTGGTTTTTTGATACACGGGTAAGCTAATTATAACATATATCGCGCGTATAATCAATGAAAATTTATTTTTTCGCGGCATATATAGGCGCCACGCCTTCCGTTGTCGGTCGATTGCCGGGACGGTCGGGTATGGCGGGTGTTTCCTATGTTGGAATAAAGTGGAGAAATACAGGCAGAAAATGAAAATATGCGTAGAAAAAGGACAGAGAATTAAAACCCCTGTCCTTTTTTGGTTATCAGTTATCAGCGGTGGGCTTCATTGTCGGGAACAGAAGCACGTCGCGGATTGATGCGGAATCGGTGAGCAGCATAACGAGTCTGTCGACGCCGAAGCCAAGTCCACCTGTGGGGGGCAGACCGTACTCGAGGGCGGTGACGTAGTCGTAGTCAACCTCTGCGTTACACTCGGGCTCGTCCTTCTTCTTCGCCTCGACCTGACGCTCGAAGCGCTCCTTCTGGTCGATGGGGTCGTTGAGCTCGGAAAATGCGTTTCCAAACTCGGTGCAGTTGATGAAATACTCAAATCTCTCGGTGAAAAGAGGATTCTCGGGCTTTCTCTTGGCGAGCGGGCTGTTCTCGACGGGGTAATCGTAGATGAAGGTGGGCTGAATAAGCTTGTCCTCAACGAAGGCGTCGAACAGCTCTACGAGTACGGTGCCGCGTGTGGCGTTCTCGGGAACCTCAACGTGCAGTCTTTTCGCGTCGGCTCTGGCGTCCTCGTCGGTTGCCCAGTCGTTGTAGTCAACGCCGGAATACTTCTTCACAGCCTCGACCATAGTCATACGCTCCCAGTGAGCCATATCAATCTCGTTGCCCTGGTAGGTTATGGTGGTGCTGCCGCAGACCTCGGTAGCGAGCATCTTGTACAGCTCCTCAACAAGGTCCATCATTCCGTAGTAGTCGGTGAATGCCTGATAGAGCTCGATGGTGGTGAATTCAGGGTTGTGCTTGGGGTCCATACCCTCGTTTCTGAAGATTCTGCCCACCTCGTATACCTTGTGCATACCGCCGACGATAAGTCTTTTCAGGTACAGCTCGGTTTCGATACGCAGATACATATCCATATCCAGCGTGTTGTGGTGGGTGATGAAGGGTCTGGCGCTCGCGCCTATCTCGAGGGGCACGAGTATGGGCGTGTCAACCTCAAGGAAGCCCTTGGAGTCAAGATAGCTGCGGATAAGCGAGAGGATACGGGAGCGCTTAACGAAGGTGTCCTTGACCTCGGGATTAACTATAAGGTCGACGTATCTCTGTCTGTATCTCTGCTCAAGGTTGGTAAGACCGTGGAACTTCTCGGGAAGGGGAAGGAGCGACTTGGCAAGCAGGGTGATAGAGGTGGCGTGTACCGAAATCTCGCCCGTGCGGGTGCGGAAAAGGTGACCCTCGACGCCGATAATATCACCGACGTCCCACTTCTTGAAGCCTGCATAGACCTCCTCGCCGACGCCGTCGCGGGAAATATAGAGCTGAATTCTGCCATCGCCGTCAAGCAGGTGGGCGAAGGAAGCCTTACCCATAACTCTCTTGCCGACCATTCTGCCGGCAACTCTGACTGTGATGTACTCGCCCTCGGCAAGCTCGGGCTCTCTTTCGGTGAACTCTCTGATAGCTTCGGGAGCGGTGTGAGTTACCTCATACTTGGTAATTTCAAAGGGGTCGTTGCCCGCCGCCTTCAGCGCCGCGAGCTTTTCTCTTCTGACTACCAGCTCGTTAGTTGAATTTATCTCTCTGTTGTCCATATCAGCCTTCCTTTGCTCTTGATACGCTCTTTATCTGGAGGTGCTGTACCTTAACGCCCTCAACGATGACCTCGTCGCCTGCCTTAGCTCCGAGAAGAGCCGCGCCTATGGGAGAGGAGTCGGAAATCTTGCCGTTGGCGGGGTCTGTTTCGTAGGAGCCTACTATGTGATAGGTGAACTCTCTTCCGCGCTCGACGTTATAGAGTACTACGATAGAGCCAACGCTGACGCGGCTCTCGTCAATCTCGCTCTCGTCGATAATCTCAGCGTTGTCGATAAGGTCGCGCAGCTCGAGGATTCTCGCGGCGATAATCGCCTGCTCCTGCTTAGCTGCGTCGTACTCGCTGTTCTCGGACAAATCTCCGAAGGAGCGAGCGGTGGAAATCTCCTTCTTGTTCTCCTCCTGTCTGACGTTGACAAGATAGTCGAGCTCATCCTGAAGTGCCTTGAAGCCGGCGGGGGTATATTTCTTCTTTTCCATTGTTTCTTTCTCCAATACTAAATAAATTTTATTCCTTGATCGCGCTCTTCTGCTCTATGAGCGAGAGAAGCTCGGTTATAGCTCTTTCAAGTTGGGTGTCGACCTCATCGGTCTCGGGTGTGGGGACCTCAACGTCGGGGATAATGCCCACGCCGTCGTAGTTAATATCGCAGGGGGGATTGTAGAAGGCTATTGTCAGTTTGATAGCCGTGCCGTCGTACATCTCGATTGAGGACTGCATAACGCCCTTCTTATAGGTGGTTTCGCCAACAATCTTAACGTCAAGCGTTCCGTCCTTGCCGTAGTCGCGCATTGCCGCGGTGAAAAGCTCGCCCGCAGAGGCTGTGCCGCTGTTGCAGAGCACGGTGATGGGCAGATCAACCGAGTGTCCGTCCTTAGAGGTGTAGATGGTGGGTGCGTTCTTGGCGATGGTGTAGGAGGCTATTCTCTTTCCGTCGGGAACGATATAGTCTATCATAGCCACGACGCTGTCAAGAAGCCCGCCGGGGTTATCTCTCATATCGAAAACTATACCGACAGCTCCGTCAGCGAGAGCGTCGTCAACCGCCTTTTTAAACTGTGCGGGAGTGGTTTCCTTGAACTGAATTACCTGAATATAGGCGAGCTTGTTCTCCATCATCTCGTAGACTACGGTGACGTCGGAGATTTCCATTCTTATCGCTGTGAGAACGAGCTCCTCGCCGCCGCGGCGGACGTGAATTTTAACCTCCGTTCCTACCTCGCCCGAGATGAGTGAGTACAGGCCGTCGATGCCCTCGTCCTCGATATATTTTCCGTCAACGCCTATGATATAGTCGCCCTTCTTGACTCCTGCCGCCTCTGCGGAAGAGCCGGGAAGCACCGAGGTAACCTTCAGGGTGACGTCATGATAATTCGCCTCTATCATAACTCCGATGCCGACCTTGTTCTCGTCGCCCGAAAGACTGCCGACGTACTCCTTGTACTGCTCCTTGGTGAAGTAGTTGGAGTAGGGGTCGCCTATCGCCTCGACGTAGCTGTTGAGAATAGCGTTGGTAACCGCTGTTCTGTCAGAGAGGTCAACCGTGTCGATATACTTTTCGGCGAAAATTTTCATAGTCTGGTGCGCCAGCTCGCTGGCGGCGGGAAGAGTCTTGTAGTAGTACTGCTTGTAGATGCTCTCTGCGCTGTTAAGCTTGCTTTTGCTGACGCTGACACCGTACTGTACGATACACTCGGAGAGCCTCTTGCCCTCCTTCGGGCCTGCCTCGACAGAGGAGATGACCTCCTCCTTAGGCGTCGGAGGAGTGGGTTTGCAGGAGGTGAATATGAAAAGCGCTCCTACAATCAGCGAGAGGAAGAGTGCCAGCGCGAGCGCGCGGCGCGTAGAGCTATTATAAGCTCTATTAAGCATATTATATTCTCCTATTATAAATTACTTTTTGTACCGCTCGGGGGTACATTAACAACAGTTTACCCTGCGATTTCTCGCAGGGTGCAGAATATCAAAGTGAATTAAAACTTGGTGGGCTTGCTCGAGAGGTACTTCTTAACCATCAGCGCTACCTTGAAGGTAACCGCGTGGTCAAACTCACGAAGGTCGAGACCTGTGAGCTTCTTAATCTTTTCAAGACGGTACACAAGCGTGTTTCTGTGTACGAACAGCTTTCTTGAGGTCTCGGAAACGTTGAGATTGTTCTCAAAGAATGCCTGAACGGTCATCAGAGTTTCTCTGTCAAGCGACTCGAGTGAGCCCTTCTTGAACACCTCCTGCAGAAAGATCTCGCACAGGGTGGTGGGAAGCTGATATATAAGTCTGCCGATACCGAGGTTTTCGTAGGACATAACGGGACGCTCAATGTCAAAAACCTTTCCGACCTCGAGGGCGATTCTCGCCTCCTTGTAGGCTCTGGCGAGGTCCTTAAGCTTTTCGACCACGGAGGAGATACCGACGAGGAGCTTCGCCTTGTATTCCTGGCTCGCGGAGCGGATAAGAGCCGCCGCATCACGCTCAAGCTGCTCAGTGGTGGCGTTCTCGGTAACCTCCTTAACTATTACTATGTCCTGCTCGGAGATATTGATAACATAATCCTTGGTTTTATCGGGAACAAGGCTCTGAATAATGTCATAGGGGGGCTGCTCGGTCGCGCCCTGGAACTTAACGACGATAACTACTCTTGAAACGTCGTTGTTGAAGTGGAGCTCGTTAGACTTGATATATATATCGTTGGGGAGAATGTTGTCAAGGATGATATTCTTGATGAACGAGCCCTTGTCATACTTCTCGTCGTACAGGCTCTTGATGCTACCGAGTGCGACTGCAAGCATCTGCGCAGTCTTGTCGGACTCCTTATCAGTGCCCTGAACGAAAACTATACAGCCGTTCTTGTTCTGCGCGCCGAGAAATCTGTATGTAAATCCATCGAGAACTACGCTGTCCTGAGAATAGGAGAGCTCCTCGCGGATTCTCTGCTTCGATTCGCCGATTCTGCCAAGCTCACTGCAGGCTACTACTATGCCGTTCTCGTCGATAACGCCGACTGTTCTGCCGACGACCTCCTTCATCTGATGAATAACTGTCTGAAACAAGCGATTTGACATATAAAAATCCTTTCGTTGCCCGTTGGTATTTGGGGTGCCGCCTTCGCGGATGGGCAGAAAAAACACCCGGGGTCGATTGTTGCAGGACGACGTGGAAGCGTGCTCCGAGGGGTCCCAAAAAGTTGAATCGAAGCCGTGTCTGTCGTCCGACGGGCACAGCGGGTTTGTCTAACTGTACTATATTTTAACTCATTTCTTCGAAAATTTCAATAGTATTTTGAAAAAAATCTTACGAAATATACAAAAAAGTCACAATATGTTTGTTAATATTCACATTTAGGCAATTTTTCACCATAAATCCGTGGTAGATGAGTTAAAACGCCCCCGGCTTCAGACGCGAGCGCCTCGCTCGGCGAATTTTCGTTCGGGAATTTTCGACTCGAGGGAGCGTTATTTCGTCCTTATGTGACTCGCTTTTTCTCCACGTCGAAGCTTGTCGTCGGGAGTCTGGGGGAGGTCTGTCAAAATTAAAGCCACCCGCGGCGAAGGCTCGCCTTGCGGGTGGGGTTGTGATAAGGGGAAATAAGCCGGCAGGGCTGATACTGCGGCTTGGAAATATGAGATTATAGGCCCCTTGTGAATTACAGCTCAAAGAAATATGAAATGGCGGACAGGACATAGTCGGGCGCAGTTTCACAGCGAAGAATTCTCTTGCCGAGACTGACCGAGAGAGCGCCCGCAGAGATGATTTTTTCCGCCTCCGCGGGAGAAAAGCCGCCCTCTGAGCCGACTATAACCGAAATATTCACAGGGTTGTCCGCGCCCTCAAGAGCCGCCTTCAGACTGAGTGTGCGCTCGCCCTCGTAGCAGAAAAGGGTGAGAGTGTCTAAGCCTCCATCGGATATTCTTCTCACAAGCTCGGGGAAGGATATGGGGGCTTCAACCGTGGGGAGCAGGGCTCTGCCGCACTGCTTTGCCGCCTCGGCGGCAATTCTTGAAAGCCTTGCGGTCTGCTTTTCCTGTCTGTCGGCGGCGGGGCGCTTGATGCACCTTTCGCTCTCGAAGGGTACTATCACCGATGCTCCGAGCTCGACCGCCTTCTGAGTCACAATCTCCAGCTTGTCGCCCTTGGGATACGCCATATAGAGAGTTATTTTCCTCTCGGGCTCGCGTGAGCTCTCGACAGAGCCCTCGACGGTGGCAAGGCATTCCTCGTCGCGGATATAGGATAAGGAGCAGTCGTACTCCATACCCGTGCCGTCGCAGACGGTGATTTTGTCACCGACAGCCATTCTCAGCGAGCGGGCTATATGGCGCGCGTCATCGCCCGAAATTCTCGCGACGCCCTCGGACAAGTCCTTCGGCGAAATGAAAAATCTTGGCATATTCTTATACCTTTCTTCTGATGAGGATACCGCACCAATCGTTTTCCTTTTCCTCGCGGACGACAGCGTATCCGTATCTTTCTGCGGCAAGGCAGACCTCGTCGCGCCTGTCGGCTATAATTCCCGAGAGGATAATGGGCGCCTCGGGGGTGAGGTAGTCCGAAATATCGGGTAGCATCCTGATGATTATATCGGCGACTATGTTAGCCACGCAGAAGTCGAATTTTCCGCCCGAAAGGTCAACCCCGTGTAACAGGTCGGAGACTCCGACGGTGATATTGTCACAGCCGTCGCGCTCGGCGTTTTCTCTCGCTACCTTGACCGCCACGGGGTCTATATCGTAGGCGTGGCAGGAGAGCGCGCCAAGCTTCGAGGCGCAGATTGAGAGTATGCCCGAGCCCGTGCCAACGTCAAGCACCCGCTCGCCTCCCTTTATCTCGTCCTGCATTATCCGCATAACCAGCCTCGTGGTTTCGTGCGTGCCCGTGCCGAAAGCCATTCCGGGATCCATTCTGATAATTACCTCGCCCTCGGCGGCGGTGTATTCCTCCCACGCGGGCACAACCGTGACTTTGCCGAGGTGTACGGGCTTGTAGTACTGCTTCCAGCTCTCAGCCCAGTCCTCCTCATTCATTCCCTCGCACTCAATTCCCGCTCTGACACCGAGCGCCTCGAGTCTGGTTTCTATAAATTCACGGTACTCGGAGAGGTTTTTCTCCTCGGGGACGAAAAGAGATACCTTAACCGCATCTCTGTCGGCGTTGAGTATGCTCTCATCCACAAGCTCTCCGTACATTCCGTTAAGTGAAAAGTCGCTGTAATCCTCTATCATAAGTCCGTTGTCGAGCATGCTCATCACCGCCACGATGGTGTCAAGGTCGGATAGTCTACCCGAAACGGTTAATTTAGTCCAATTTCCTGCCATTTTATATTCCTCACTATAGCTATTGCTTTTTCTCTGTCAAGATATACCTGCTTCCTCAAAGCCTCGGGGCTCTCGAAGACCTGCTCGTCCCTGAGCTTCTCGATGAAATATATACATATACTGCGGTCATAGGCATCGCCCGAGTAGTCGACAATCAGGGTTTCCAGGTGCAGCTCACGCTCCTCAAATGTGGGGCAGATGCCGAGATTAGTCACACCCGTGTAGCATTTTTCGTCCATTTTGACAACTGAAGCGTACACTCCACGCGGAAGAGGAGTGTATGTCACCTCGGTGTTGACCGTCGGAAAGCCCATCGTTCTTCCAAGCCCCAAGCCCCTTTCAACGAGAGCTCGCTGTCTGTAGGGGGAACCGAGCAGTCTGTTAGCCTCAGCCAGCCTGCCCTCCGATAATAGCCCTCTTATAATCGAGGTGGAAACCGGCTTGCCGTCCGCTCTCTCCTCGTCGAGAATTATAGCCTCGCCTCCCGCCTTGCTCATAAGCTCTGTGAGCAGGCTCGCATCTCCCTTGGCGCCTCTTCCAAAGTGAAAGTTGTATCCCGAGAGAGCCACCTCGGTGTTAAGCTCGTTGACCAGCACCCGTCTTACAAATTCCTCGGCGGTGAAATCAACAACAGCCGAAAAGTCAGCTATTATAGTATACTCGACGCCGAGCTCTTCAAATATCAAGAGCTTTTCAAGAGTACTGTACAGTCTTGCCGACGAGGATTTGAGCCCTGCAGATTCTGCGGGGAAGGTGAATACCGCTGGGACTAGCCCTTTCTCCTTGGCTATCTTGATGGTTTTTTCTATCAGTCGTCTGTGCCCTATATGCACGCCGTCGAAAAAGCCAAGCGCCACAGACAAGGGGGGCAACGACAGGCTATCTGTCGGATAATATATAACCTTCATTTTTCCTCCATACTGTATGGGTGTGGGCGGACGGAAGCCGCGCCCTGTGTTTTTCCTATTAATTATATAATATCGCGCCGCTAAAGTCAACACCAACGCGATTTTCTTGTCCGCTATGATGAACTGTATCGGACCAACGAAGCTTCTTCCCTCGCGCGCATAGATGGATGGACAGTCTATGTTTTTAATATCTCTTATTCTATGCTTGTCTTATATCTATATTATCTGTATCTCAAACCGACACACCCCCTGTCTTTTTCTGACACACCCTGCCGTCAGATTGACGAAAAGCGGCTTCAATTTGATTGGATTTTCGCACCAGATTGATTTTTTGGCATTTTTGGCTTTCCGGCTTCCGTGACGAAGGTGGGGGATTTTCCGGGAGTAGTTGCCCTGCTTGTCGAGGGCGCGTTCTTTCGTCGGATTGCACAGTATTTTTCTGAAATATGGGCGTTATTTTGGATGCGCCCTGTACTTACAGAGAGGAAAAGGTGTGCTAGAATGAAATCAAAAAAGGAGTTTTCTATGAAAAACAGGAAAAATGGCTTTATAATTTTCGATTTCATGTACAACAGGCTGGGACTCTCGGGCGCCGAGCTTTTGGTTTTCGCCCTCGTGTATTCCTACTGCAGGACGGGTGGCGGCAGGTTCTTCGGCACGAGGGGGCATATAGCCGAGAGAACGGGGCTTTCGCTCTCGAGCGTGTCACGCGTGCTTGGCGAGCTGTGTCGGCGAGGTATACTTATCAAGGAGGGTGATGAGGGAATCCGCGGCGTGCCCTCCTACCGCCTGGGTGAGCATATACTGTCCGAGGCGATGAGTGTCACCGAGGAGGCGGGAGAGTAGCCTTTTTTCGTGGGGGCTTTGGGGATGAGTCCCATCTGCGAAGCATCGGAAGGCTGAGAAGCCAAAGAAAAAACAGATGGAAAAAGGAAGGAAAAAGGAACAGAAGAAAAAACCTCTGTTCCTGTCTAAATATATATTTGGTTAAACCTTGGTTCTGTGGTCGCGTCCCGAGAAGAAGAGCACCTTGTAGTCCAAGCCTACGATACGCGAGTATATTCTGCCCTCGTATCTTGCCGCGAGCTCCTTGGCAGAGAGGTTGGTGGATATGATGGTTGAAAGACCTCTGTTCTGTCTGGTGTTGATAAGGTTATAGAGCGCGGCTATGCCGAATTGGTTTGAGAACTCAGCGCCGAGGTCGTCTATGATAAGAAGGTCGCACTCGAGGTACTTGTCCGCCTCAGGCTCCTTTCTGCCGTAGCCCGAATGGAATCTGTCGTTCTCGAAGGCGGAGAGAATATTCTGTGTCGAGTCGTACAGAACGTCGTAGCCCTGGTGTATGACCTCCTTGGCTATCGCCGTGGAGATATGAGTCTTTCCCGTGCCCGTACTACCTATAAGCAGAAGGTTGTCGCTGTGGGCGGGGAAGTTCTTAGCGAAGTCGCGCGCAACCTTGTAGTTGTGGCACATTCTCGTGTAGTCCTGCTCATTCGACTTGTACCAATCGAGCTCGAAGTTCTCGAAGCTCTGCTTTTCGATAAGCCTGCCCATTCCCGAGGATTTGATATTCTTGGTGATGAGCAGCTCCTTCAGACAAATGCACATTCTCGTATCGACAAAGCCCGTGTCCGAGCATATATTGCAGGTATAATGCACGTCGGTGTAGTCCTCGGGGTAGCCGAGCCTAACGAGTATCGCGCGGCGGCGAGCCATCAGCTCCTCGTTTCTCCTTCTGAGAGGCTCAATATCTCCGCCCGAGCAGGCGGTTCTGAAAAGAGCGAGGCCGGTGCCCGTCAGCTCGTCGTCAATCTCCTTAATCTCGGGCGAGATGATGCGAAGCTCCGCGTTTCTTTCGTCCGCCGTGGCGATAGCAGAGGTCCTGCGTGCCTCTATTTCAGCCTTGGCTTCTATATAGTTATCTCTTGAATACATTTTTCCTCCTTATTCCTCACCCTTGTTGTCGGTATCTTCGCCGTAGCTGCGCTCCAGCGCCTTCATAAGCGCGTCCTCGCTGTCAAAATCGGCGTATTTCGGTGTTTTTTCCTCTTTGGGCTTTGATTTAGTGGATTTGTTTTTTCTTTCGGCGAGCCCCGCCTTGTCGAGCTCGCACTTGGCGCGGCATTCCTCGACGGTCTTACAGCCCGCCTCGTGCCAGCCTGTCAGGAGCTTGTGCATATATGCAAGCGCGGGCTTTCCAATGTTGACAACGGCTATGTCGTACGCCTCGCCTATGATAACCTCGGAATATCCGTACTCCTCCGACCAGGTCCTGAAATATTTTCTCTCGCTGGGCGAGAGGGCGCGGTGGTATATCCCGAAGATGCGGCGTATCTCGTACTCTGCGGCGGATTCGCGTTCTCTCTGCTGTATGTATATCTCGAGGGATTCGGTGTTGTCAATGCCCCTGCCGACAAGCCTGAGAGCCTCGTCGACCAGCCTCTTCGGGCGGAGGATTCCTCTGTCCGCCAGGTGCGCCGCGAGCGTCAGCACGTACTCCGAGGTGAGCGAGTAGTCGGTGACAAGACCCGTTATCTGCTTGATTTCCTGGGTGGAGAGGGCGGGACGGTTCATCAGGGCGGCGACCTCCTCGATAAGCGAGGCAAGCTCTCTGTCCCGAATATCCCCGGCAACCTCTCGGGATGGTCTTTCGCTGACACCCTCGGAGGGCTTCTCCTCGAATTCGTCGAGAACTCCATCCTCAGAGGTTGAGAGAACTCCCGCGCTCTCCCAGAGCGTGAGCGAGGAGGCGCATCTGGCTGAAGAAACCCCCGCCAGTCTTGCAAGCGCATCGCGGCTCTCTATCCGTCCGTCAGCGGAAATCAGCGCCACCAGGACGCGAAGCTCCTCGCGGCTCGCCTCGCCGAAGGCGTCTGATTTCGTCATGGCGGCAAGATTTATTCTGTAGTATATCATTTCTTGTCCTCCTCATCCGAGGAGCTCTTGAGCTCATAGCACAGAGTCATCAGCGAGTCACCGAGGTGTATGTTCTCGACCACGACGCCCGGGGCTGAAACCTTCAGCTCTGTGTTGGCGAAATTCCAAAGCCCTCTGACGCCCGCTCTGATGAGCGTCTCGGCGACCGAGTACGCCGCCTCCTTGGGTACTGTCAGGACGGCTATATCCACCTTGTTTCTCACACAGAAGTCGTGCATATCGTCGATGCTGTACACCGAAAGGCCGTATATCTTCGTGCCGATAATCTTTTCGTCCACGTCGAACATAGCGATGCGGTTAACACCCCTGCGCTCGAACATTCTCGTTGCCGCGAGCGCGCGTCCGAGGTTGCCCGCGCCGACTATAACCGCCTTGTAGCCCTCGCCCACGCCGAGCAGCTCGCTTATCTTGCCGTGGAGATATTTTATATTGTAGCCGTAGCCCTGCTGTCCGAAGCCGCCGAAGCAGTTGAGGTCCTGCCTTATCTGAGAGGCTGTGACGCCCATTATCTTCGACAGCTCTGCAGAGGATATACGGAGCCTGCCCTCGCGCAACAGCTCGCCAAGGTATCTGTGATATCTCGGCAATCTTTTAATTACCGCGGGGGGTACTGGGGTTTTCATTTCTCCGACGTGCTTATCGAAGGTGCCGTCGAGCTTGTATATACTTTCCATATAATGTTCCTTTTTCAGTTGATGGTGTCGGCTGCAGATGCGTTGAGCGAGGTGTCGGCTCGCTTGCCTGACAGAAAATCGTAGTAGCCCTGCGCCGCTATCATAGCTGCGTTGTCACCGCAGAGCGACACGGGTGGCATATAGAGAGCTACGCCCTTCGAGGCTGCGAGCTCGGAGAGTCTTCTTCTCAGGTGTGAATTTGCCGCGACGCCGCCTGAGAGAACCAGGTCGTGACCCTCGTATCTGTCAAGCGCCATACCGAGCTTCTTCGCTACCGCCTCGACCGCCTCGTAGGTGTACCGAGCGGCGAAAATGGCTCGGGGAAGGGGAATTCCTCTCTGCTCGTAGCGGTGAATGAGATTTATCGCCGCGGTCTTCAGTCCCGAGAAGGAAAAATCAAGGCTGTCATCTCTGACTGCGGGAGTGGGGAGCGCGAGGTCGGGATTTCTGTACGCCTCGGAGCGCTTATACTTCTTATAATACGCCACGGGGTCGCCCGTCGCCTCGATGAAGCCCTCCGTTGAAAGCTCGTCAAAGCCGCGTCCTGCGGGGTAGGGTATTCCGATAATTCGTCCAATCTTATCGAACGCCTCGCCGATAGCGTCGTCGCGCGTTGAGCCGATAAGCTCGCACTCGGTGTAGCTCCCCACTCTGTATATCGCGGTGTGTCCGCCCGAGGCGACGAGCGCTATAAATGGCGGCTTGGGTACTCTGCCGCTCTTATCAAGATAGGTCGCGGCGATATGTCCCATAACGTGACAGACGGGCACGAGCGGCTTTTTGTTGGCGAAGGCGAGAGCCTTGGCGAAGCTGACTCCGACGAGCAGAGCTCCGATTAGCCCGGGACTCGCGGTAACCGCCACAGCGTCTATATCCTCCATAGTCACGCCTGCTGTCGCCATAGCCTCGTAGGTTATGGAGCTGATAGCCTCGATGTGAGCGCGCGAGGCAATCTCGGGCACGACACCGCCGTACAGCCTGTGGGTATCAACCTGGGACGCTATAATATTCGATTTTATAAGAAAGCGCTCGTCACAGCGCTCAACCACCGCGGCGCTCGTCTCGTCGCAGGAGCTCTCAAAGGCTAATATTTTCATTGGGTTTCGTCCTTATGTACAGGCGTGAATTTGACACGCCCTTCGGTATTTAGTTATGTGAAGCTAGTTTTCGAGTATGTCAGCCCTGCTCGCCTTAATCATTATCAGGGCGTCGTCGGAGGGATTCTTGTAGTAGCCCTGTCTGATGCTCGCTACCTCGAAGCCGTAGGCTGAGTAGAGGGAAATAGCGGCTCTGTTTCTGCTTCTCACCTCGAGAAAGATAACCTCGAGCCCTCTGCCTCTCGAGGATTTGACCGCGTAGTCGAGCAGTCGGTAGCCGATACCCCTTTTCTGATATTCGGGGCGCACGGCTACTCTGTATATCTCGCCCTCGGGGGCGATAAGCCTGCCCGCTACGTAGGCGATAACTCTGCCGTTATCGACAGCCGAAAAGCACATTCCGCTCTCCGAGCAGATAAGGTCGGAGAAATCTCTTTTCGACCACGGGTCGGGAAAAACCAGAGCCTCGATTTCCGCCATAGCGGTGGCGTCGTCGGGAACGGATCTTCTGAAATCCATATTAAAGCGTTTCTGCGAGCGATCTGAGGAACTCGCGCAGCTCGTCCCCCGTTTCGGGGTGCTCGAGACCCTTGACGATATTCGCCTTGAGGAAGCCGAGCTTCGAGCCCATATCGTACCTGTCGCCTATATATTCGAGAGCCATAACTCCGTCGGCTCTCGCCATCTTCGCCATAGCGTCGGTGAGCTGATACTCTCCGCCAGCTCCGGGCTCGAGCGCGTCTATGATGTCGAACACGTCAGGGGTGAGAAGGACTCTGCCGAGTATGGAGAGATTGGAAAACTCCTCGCCGGGCTTCGGCTTTTCTATCATATCGGTGCAGAGAGTAACCCTGTCCTCGCCGTCGATGGGGTCAACCTTCAAGGAGCAGTATTTCTGCACCTGCTCTATCGGCACGGGCTTGACTCCGACCACAGCCTTGCCGTATTTTTCATACACGTCCATCATCTGACGGCAGACGGGGCTGTCCGAGAAAACTATATCGTCGCCGTAGAGCACCACGAAGGGCTCGTCCCCGACGAAGCTGCGCGCTCTGCCGACCGCGTGACCAAGGCCCTTGGTTTCCTTCTGACGAAGGAAATATATATTAGCCATATCGGCTATTTCCTTGAGGCGCGACGCCTCCTTGGTTTTTCCCTTGGCGGCGAGGGCTGTGCTGTATTCAACGCTGAGGTCGAAGAAGTCCTCCATCGCGTCCTTATCTCTGTTGGTGATGATGAGAATATCGGTGATGCCGCTCTTAACTGCCTCCTCGACGAGATAGTATACTGCGGGGAGGTCGACTATGGGGAGCATTTCCTTGGGCACGGCGTGGGAGATGGGAAGCATTCTCGTTCCAAGACCTGCCGCGGGGATAATTGCCTTAGTTATCCTTTTCATCCTTTTTTCCTTTCAAATTATCAGTTTTCCGTGTCGGGCTTGTCCGCGTTGATTTCCTCAAGAAGTCGAGCTATTCTCGCGCCGTGCTCGATAGAGCCGTCCTTCACGAAGTGAAGCTCGGGGGTGATTCTGAGGTTGAGGGTTGTCGCCAGGTGGTGACGGAGCATACCCGTGCACTTTTTCAAGCCCTCGGCAGCCTCCTTGCTGTCGCCCATGCAGGAGAAATATACCGTCGCGTATTTGAGGTCGGGCGCGACCTCCGCTCTGGTGATGCTGACGAAGTTGTCGACGACCTTCGGCTCGCGCACGCCTCCAAGAGCGATGGCAAGCTCTCTTGCCACCGCATCGTTAATTCTGCCTCTTCTGTATTTTGCCATATCTACCTCCGCCCATTCGGGCATTTTTTCATTCTTGTATTAATTATATAGCTTATGCCGCCGCTACCGACGGAGCGCTCAACCGAGCTCGCCCCGACCTCTGCCGAGTCGACGACAGTTCTGATTCCGTGTTTTTCTGCCAGCCTCGTTATCTCGCCCCTTAGCGAGGAAAAGTGAGTACAGCCGAGGATTATAGCTTCAGCGCCGCGGCATTTTTCCAAAAGGGCTTCGAGGTAGTCCCTCTCGCTACTTCCGATATTTCCGTCACGTGCCCCGTCCTCTATCATTCTTACCAAGGGCTGAGCCGCGATTTCAAGAGTATCACCGCCGAGCGCGTCTGAAAATGCTCCCGAGCGCACCGTGGCATCGGTCGCCAGCACCGCTATTCTTCCGCACGGTGAGAGCTCCCTTGCCCTTTCTGCAGTCAGGGCGAGCGTTGATGCGACCCCCTCGGCGCCCTCGATATACGGCAGAGCCGTGCAGGCGGTACAGCAGGCGGCGATAATTTTTTCAGCACCGAGCCTGCGCAAGAGGGTGATATTATTCCCGACTATAAGGGAAAGCTCCTCCTGCGACTTGGTACCGTAGGGAGAATTTGCCCTGTCGCACAGGAGAAACACGTCGCACTCCCGGTTTCTTTTTCTCAGATGATAGAGAAGATTAACCCCGCCCTCTCCGCTGTCAAAAAGCCCGACGGTCATATTCCGCCTCCGATAGCCTCTGCTATAAGCATCTCGCACAGCGCCTCGGGCGATATTCCGGCCTCAGCCATAAGCCGCGGGTACAGGCTCGTCTTAGTGAAGCCGGGCATGGTGTTGATTTCGTTGAAAAGTATTCTCTCTCCGGAGAGAAAATAGTCCACGCGGCACAGGCCGCCGGGACACAGCTCCGAGGTTAGCCTCTCGGTGTAGTCGATTATCTGACGCTCAACCGATTCGTCTATATCTGCTCGCGCTGTGACCTCCGAGCCGCCGTCCCTGTACTTTGAGCGGTAGTCGTAGAAGCCCTCGCACCTGACCTCTCCCACGGGGGAGATTATCCGCTTGCCCGAGCGGTACAGAACGCCGACCTCGAGCTCGCGTTTTTCCTCTATCAGCTCCTCTATGAGAGCGCCGCCCGAGGATATTTCGCAGGAAAGGGCGTACGCGCCGTATAGCTGCTCGTCGTTATACACGGGTGTCGCGCCGACCGAGCTGCCGAGCCTTTTCGGCTTGAAGAACAGGGGATATCCCAGCTCGCGCGCCCTTTCTCGTAGCTCGCGCTCGTCAAGCCCCTCGGGAAGTGGGATTCCTCCGGCTACGGGTACACCGAGGCTTTCTGCCACAGCGCGGGAGTAGCTCTTGTCAGAGCACACAGCTCCCGAAACCGTGTCACAGCCGACGAAGGGAATGCCCGCAGTATCAAGAGCGCCCTGTATTCTGCCGTCCTCGCCATAGTCGCCGTGCAGAAGGGGAAAGGCGCAGTCTATACGGAGTATTTTTCCCCCGCACCACAGCCCCCGACGGTCGCCGAGCCTTATAGGATATACCGCCTCGTCGCCAAAAAACCATCCGCCGAGCGGGGATATGTTGACCTCTATGAGCCGATACTTTTCTCTGTCTATGAGCCCTCTGAGGTACTCCGCGCCTGCGAGAGAAACCTCTCTCTCACAGCCCTGGCCGCCGCTGATAAGCAGGACGGTGGGTATGTTTTTCATATTCATCACCTCGCCACAGTTTATGACGGGGTGGAAAATGGGTGATTATCGTCTTCTCAGCACGGCTACTCTGTCGTTATTCGAGTAGTCCTTCAATATCTCTACGTCCGCTCCGTGCTCCGCGGCGAGCGACCGAAGAAGCTCTCCCTGGTCGTAGCCAATTTCCAGGGCGACGAAGCCGCCTTTTTTTATAAGCAGAAGTCCGAGAGGGACGAGCCTCTCGTAGAATATCGCGCCGCCGTTTTCTGCCACTAATGCGATTTTCGGTTCAAGAAACAGCTCGGGCTCAAGGGTGGCGTACACCTCTTCTCTGATATACGGAGGATTTGCCAGAACGGCGAAAAAGGTTCCGCCGAGAAATTCCACGGTCTTGTCGGTGAGTATATCTGTCCTCGATAGAAGGAGTCTTTCGGAAACGCCGTTTTTCTCGGCGTTTTTTCTCGCCAGAGCGAGAGCTCCCTCGGAAATATCAATTCCGTGCGCGGTCGTGCCCACGGTGTTTTTCAGCGTTGATACGGCTATACAGCCGCTACCCGTGCATATATCGCAGAAGGACTCTCCGTCGGGTATATTTTTCGTAGCATACTCTACGAGTATCTCGGTGTCAGATCGCGGTATCAGGCAGTCGGGTGTAACCTCGTACAGCTCGTTATAGAAGGCGACCTCGCCTATGATGTACTGCAGTGGCTCTCTTTTCGCGCGCCTTCTCACCGCCGCCTCGCATTCTTCGGAGGCGGTCAGCTCGGGGTTCAGAAGAAGATAGCCAATATCTCTCTTATCAAAGTGACGGAAAAGCTCTCTTGCATCGCTCGCGGCGGAGGAGATACCCGACTCCCTGAGAAGCTCTATGGCGTCCTTAAGCGTCATCTTCGTCCTCGGTGGGGTTAACCTGTTCGGTCTCGCAGTCTGATACCTCGGGCACATCCGTCGCCTCGGGAGCGATTTCTGCCTCACCGTCGGCGCAGTCAGCATCCTCGGCGCACTCGGAGTCAGCCTCCTCGCAGACTACCTCTACCTCAACCTCGGGCTCCTTCTTCCAGCCCTCGTTCTCGAAAAACTCGCGGAACTCGGGATATTCGTCGCGCAGGGCGCACTTGATTGAGGTTATAGCCACCTCGAGCATATCCTCCGTGGGCTCCTTGGTGGTCAATCTCTGCACCCACATACCGGGAGCGGAGATAATTCTGGTGAAAATATTGTCGTGCTTGCCCGCGAGCATCAGAATCTCGTAGCCTATACCCATAGTTATAGGCAGAAGCAGTATTTTTATACCCGACACGCACAGCGAGTACAGCCACACGAAGGGAAACGCGCTCTCGGGCGGAAGAATGAATCTGACGAAAATGCCGATGAAAACACCTATAAGTATCATCAAGAACATGAAGCTTGTTCCGCATCTCGGGTGAAAGCGGCGGTGCCTCATAGCGTTCTCGGGAGTGAGCTCCTCGCCCGCCTCGAAGCAGGCTATGGACTTGTGCTCCGCGCCGTGATACATGAAGGTGCGGCGAATATCGGGCATAAGGATAACCAGCGATAGATAAGTGAGGAAAATAGCTATCTTCACCAAGCCCTCGATAAACGCTATCCCGACTATGCCAATGCCGCTCTCCGAGATAAATCTTGTGTAGAGCCAGCTGATACCGTCCGAAATCAGAGAGGGAAGCACGAAGAACAGTCCGACGGACAGAAGCAGACCGAGCACCACGCCGAGCACCATAACAATATCAAGCGTGCCGGCAGCCCGTTTTCCCTCGGCTCTTGCCTTTTCCTTTTTCGCCTTTTCCTTTTCGTCCTCAATTCCGAGCGCCTCGGCGGAGATGTTGAGCGTCTTGACGCTCAGCGCCATCATTTCTATGAAATTGACAAATCCGCGGACAATCGGCAGATTGAGTATCTTCTTTCTCTTTCTTATTGAAACGAAGGTGGAGTCGGTAACGACGATACTGCCGTCCTCTTTTCTGCAGGAGGTGACAGTCCTCTCGCCCGCCTTCATCATAACTCCCTCAAGCACTGCCTGACCGCCAACCTTGTTGAGTCGGGAGCAGTCCAGGGGAGTACAGGTTTTCTTTCTCATATATCTAATCCTTTCGGGTAAGTGCGCCCTTCGCATATTTAGTCACCATACATTGTAGCACATTACGAGGAAAAAATAAAGATATTTTAAAAAAATAATATTTTAAGCTCACTATCCTGTGTCCAAGGTTGACAAATTCTTCCTTTGGGTGTATACTTCTTAGGGAAAAGGAGTGTGAGAAAATGAAAAAATTATACAGACTTACTCCCGCCACCAAGGACAATCTCTGGGGCGGCAACAAGCTTCGCGCGTACGGAAAGGACTCCGCCTCGGACAGAATTGCCGAGAGCTGGGAGCTGTCCTTCACCAAGGGCGGCGAGGCGAAAATTGAGGACGGAAGAACGACGGTCGAGGCTTTCCCGAGAGAGTGCTGGGGAGAGAACTGTCAGCACTTTGAGTTTTTCCCGACGCTTACCAAGTTTATTGACGCGAGAGAACGCCTCAGTGTGCAGGTTCACCCCTCGGATGACTACGCTCTCAAAAATGAGGGGCAGTACGGAAAGACCGAGATGTGGTACGTGGTCGAGGCTGACGAGGGCGCGGGACTCTATATGGGTCTTAAGGCTCCCGCGGATAAGGATAGCTTTGGAGCGGCGGTGCTTGACGGAAGCGTTGAGGAGCTGCTTGATTTCAAGCGTGTCAAGGCGGGCGACGTCTTTTTCATCCCCTCCGGCACAATACACGCCATAGGCGCGGGCTGTGTTATCTTCGAGATACAGCAGAACAGCACCTTGACCTACCGCCTCTATGACTATATGAGGCGCGACGCCGAGGGAAATCTTCGCGAGCTACATGTAGATAAGGCTATGGCGGTTTCGCTCCTTGAGCCCTATAAGGCTGATACCCGTGTCGAAAATTCTCCCGAAATTATCGGCTCCTGCGAGTATTTTGAAACGGCTAAATATAAACTAAGCTTTACAAATAAGAGTTTCACCGTCGATAACTCGTCCTTCCTCTCTGTTACCTGCGTTAGTGGCGAGGGAGAGATAGAAGGCGAGAAAATCAGAAAGGGCGACAGCTTCTTCTGCCCCGCAGGCGCAGGACGGATAGTGGTTTCCTCGGGCGAGAGCTTAGAAATAATAACAGTCAGAGTGCCAAAAAGTCCGGCGACTGAATGATTTTCGCCCTCGCGGTTAAAATCTCCTTAAGGGTAACACCCCGAAAGGAGAAAAATGATGACACTCACACCAAAGGAAGCAAGTATTCTGAAGGACTTAAAGTCACAGGAGGAGCTCTGCATTGAGAAGTACGGAAAGTACGAGGAGGCTGCCTGTGACCCCGCGCTGAAATCGCTTTTCAACGAAATCAAGACGGCTGAGGTCTCCCACCTCGACACGATTAACCGCATCCTCAACGGCGAGGAGGTCGCTATGCCCAAGACGCCGAAGAGCGCCGCAGAGGCGAAGTACAACGGCGCGCCATCCTCCTGCTCTGTGGCTGACAAGAACAATGACGCCTATCTGTGCAAGGACGCTCTGTCAATGGAAAAGCACGTCTCAGGCGTCTACAACACGGGAGTCTTTGAGTTCAACTCCACCACCCTAAGAGATACGCTTGCCCATATTCAGAAGGAGGAGCAGGACCACGGCGAAAAGCTGTATTCCTATCTTTCCACCTCGGGTATGTATAACTAACAGAAAAAATATTTCTCAACAGAAAAAAGATAAGCACCCCGAGAAAAATCCCGGGGTGCTTATTGTATAGTAGCGGTTATCCGTCCGACCTGTCCTCGAAGTCCGGGTCGTAGAAGGTGTCGGGGTCATTCCCGTGCTTGAAGAAATCCGAGCTTGCGCCCGAGCCCCTCTTCTTGAAAATGCGGAATACAAGATCAAGGCAGATGAGTAGCAGAACAGCTCCCGTCATATACCTCGAGGGGACGGGAAGCAGAGCAAGCGTCAGAGCGGCAATACATTCGAGAATGTATAGAGCGAGGAAAATGCCCCACTTGAGATTTCTCTCAACGTCGCGTGTCAGAAGCCTGTATCCTTCAATCGCCGCGCGGACAAGAATGTATAGGCCTGCGATTCTCGCGGGTAACTCTCCCGCGTTTTGTCTTGTGGAAACGAAAAGTATTCCGAAGCCTATGATGCACAGCCCAACGCCGAGCGAGAAGTAGTATTCAAGCGTTCTGTTCTTTATATCGAGCGACACCACCTTGACTACTCCGACGAAAATAAGAGCCACACCAGATATAATAAGAAGTATATCGAGCGCTATCGATGGAAGAAGCAGAAACGCCAGACCAAACACGCCCGCAAGTATAGAATAACACAGGGGCGTGTTAATTTTCTCAAGAAATGCCAAAATTTTTTTCATTGAAACATCCTCAATAAATGTATATAATTGTTGTCAAATTATCCCTCTGACTCTTCGGACTCGGGTTCTTTGTCAGGTACGACTACGGGGTCCCTATCCGTCTTAAAAAACGCGCTGTACAGATTGACTATTCCGTCGAGAATAATGAGAACTCCCGTCAGAGTAGATAGCCTTGCCGCGTCGGTCGGGGTGAACTTAGCAAGAAGAAATCCGAAGATAATGATAAGTGCGCCCGCTCCCGCCATAATAAGCCTCGCCACCTTGTGCGCGCCTGATATTATCGCCATATACAGCTTGAACGAGCCGTCAACTATCAAAAGAAGGAAGAAAATATTAGCTATAACAGAAATAGCCGACTGTCTGGTTATAGCGGTTACAGCGCCGCACACGATGCAGGTGATGCACAACGCGAGCTTCAGCGCGTAAGATACGCCCCTCGTCCTCTTCATCAAAGTCAGTATACCGAATACTATGCCAAAGAGCATAAGAAATATTCCCATAGTCAGCGCCAGAGCATCGTACGCGTCCTGAAAGCTGATAAATAAAATGCCGATTACAGTCAGCATCACGCCGAGCAGAATATACCCCGGCTTAATATCCCTGAGCTTGTCCACCTTATAACCTCGCATAAGTCTTTTTTCTTATTTTAACATATTCCCGCTGAAATTGTCAACAAATGAAAAAATCACCCGAAAAAAAGAGAGCGGAAGCCCCGCCCTCAATATAAGTGTATAGCGTCAATCCTCATCCTCTTCCTCGTCACCGTCGCGAGCCTCTTCCTTCGCCTGGGTGTCAAGCTCGTCGTTGAAAAGGTCGATGTTTTTCGCGTTGAGGTAGTAGGAGTCGCCCTCCACACTGATAAAGCGGTACTCCTCCTCGTCAACGTCGTAGAGCTCTCCCCTGAGGTCAACATTTTTCGCCGCGCGGCAGAGCACCTCGAGAAATTCGTCGGCGTCAAGGTCGTCAATCTCAATGCCGTAGTCGTCGTTAGAGAAACAGAAGGAGCACTCTCCATCGTCCGAGGTATCGCGGTAATCGTCATCGTAATCTATAAAATCGTTATCCATTTCAAAAAAGTCGTCAAGGCCGCCTCCCCTAAGAAATGCCACCACTCTCTCGAGCTCTGCCTTTCGACCGCTGAAGGTTATTTCAAAATAAAATTCGTCATAAAATGTCATAATAATCTCCCGAGTGTATATTTTCGCGTTAAGTATAGCACAGGCTAACACGCTTGTCAATCCCTTGTTTTTGTCCTTTTGCTTCCTTTATTATATATTACATACGCGCGAGGAAAAATGTTACAATGGGGGAATGTTGACATATCCCCCGTATTGTGGTAAAATATACGTAGAAAAGCTAAATTAAGGAGGCTTTTATGGATAATAAAGTTTCAAAGGGTAGAGTGGTACACCTTACCGCCGCTATAATAGTTTTGATTCTTGCCACGCTTGCATTCACGCTCACGATGAGCCTGTCATACAGCGCCATTGACCTGGAGGCTAGGCACAGCGCCGCCGCCGATTCGGGAGATCAGCTTGGATTGGGATTATCTCAGGCGATAGTAATTATATATTTGATTGTTATCGGCGTGGCAAACCTTATACTCTCTGCCATAGGCGTCACCCTTTCTGCAACCGTCTGGCGCTACCGTCAGGGCAAGACGCGCATTTTTGGTATGGTTTCCACAGTACTTAACTCGCTCTACATACTCGCAGGCATAATAGTTCCTATGATAGCGATAAATATAGTCAACGTAGGATAAGAAAACAACCAGTCAATACGGGAGGGCTTCGGCTCTCCCGTTTTTTCATCAAAATCCCCATTGTATAGACTGTACAAATTTTTTGAAAAAAGTTTTACAAAAGGGCTTGACATTTTTTCTCCGATGAGTTATAATATCAAAGCACGCAAAGCAAGGGCGGAATACCGCCGAGAATTGCAGTGCATTTGCTCATTGAAAATTGAACAACATGAAGTTTTCTTGGCACTGGAAATTATGCGAAAGTATAATTGATGTGCGAAAGATT